>JAEEGL011437319.1_pt1 | contig 19896 bp, 17 predicted proteins | sample 9134231 | NCBI WGS metagenome assembly JAEEGL01 (sample SAMN16246548, study PRJNA631951) | gut metagenome | biome: gut microbiome; feature: rumen; material: fiber-attached | host: Bos | place: Iran: Karaj | collected 2018-10 | reverse complement strand
TGGACATCCAGTCCGATATATGTTATACTATTCATGGTGACTCCTCCTTGTATGTGGTACCTCTGCTAATGGATTTTTTACACCTTCTATTTTAGCAGACTAATCCGCGTTTTACAAGAGGGGTCACTTCATATTATCTTACCAAAGAAATGCCCTGCTGCGCGACAATTCAATACGATGATAAAAGCACCGCAAAAAACGGTGCTTTTATTTGTATTGGCAGAGCGTTATCGCCTAGCTTTTTTATGGGAAACATCAATTCCCGGAATTTAAAGAGCGAGAAACTTTTTGCTGGTGTAAAACAGTGACTTTACATATCACTGAAAGAGCGCGGCAAGCGGATTATAACTCATAAACGGATTGACGCCGATATACCGCATTGCGGAAACACCGAGCAGTGCAAGTGCCGCAGGCAGAACGAAAATGCTGATATTGGCGATATACGCCTTGATCGGGCTGCGGCAGACGTCGGACATCAGGCTCATGAGCATTCCGGTCACGGCGCCACTGATCACGCGCACGAGAAACAAAACAATGATCTCCGTTCTGACGGAACGAATCAGCGATTTCTCAGCAAACACTGTCATGCTTTGCAGCGGCGCGGAAAGTCCCTGCGTGCCGTACTTTTGCAGGATATGCCAGATATACGGCACATTGAAGATCAGACTGACGGCAGCGCCGCAGACGGCACTGTATATCAGCAGGTTTTTCCAGTATCCGCGCTTTCCGGCCGCGGTCGCATACAGGATCTTTACCATATCGGTTTTCCGGTCCTGCGACGCAAACGGCGACAGAAGCAGACAGAGAAATATCAGAATACAGAGATTCATGATCAGATCGTCATTGTTTCCGTCCAGTCCGAACAGCCTTGCATATCCGGAATCGTAAAACAGTTCGCCGTCCGCCTCGCTCCTGCGAATCGCATCGCAGCGGGTACGGAACCGCTCAAATGCACTGCGGTCGTTCATTTTTTCATACAGCTGTGTGATCTGAAACATATTTGTCTGCCCGGAACGCTGCAAATCCTGAATCTGCTTCTCCAGCGCGGCATAATTCGCCTGTTTTTCCTTTATGAACCTGAGCGTTTCTTCCGTGATCACACCGGCATGCTCCGTCGTGAATTTCTCGTAATAAATATCGTCACTGGTATAGATCCGGAGAAATCCCGATGAGAATACCGCCGCTGTAAAAATCACCGCAAGCACCGGGACAATGCCCTTTTGCAGATTCATCGAGCGGAACACAGTATAGAACATCTGCCCATGAACCCGCTTCCCCTTATGCTTCAGAATCCGAAGCGACACATTGCGGTACTGCTGATTCCGGCGGCTGACAAAGAAACAGAACGCTGCACAGACAAAGGCAGTCACAAAGAAGACGGCCGTGAGCACCGCAGCGGGTTTCAGCGAAAACGGATACCCGAACAGGTTGATATTCTTATAGGTTCCGATGATGTCATTGACTCGGACAAGCTGCACCGGATTCAGATAGTGAAACAGGCTCCAGTTGGAAAGCGGGGGGACATACTGATACAGCAGGAAGCTGATGCCGCAGAACCCGCCGGAGAATCCGTAAACCGTCAGATTGTTTTTTGCGGCAGCGCCGACTGCTGCAAATGCCATGCTGAAAACCAGATAACCCGCGAACTTCGTTACTGTGAACAGCATCAGATAGGTGCCGACAGAAACCGGAAGATTGCACTCGTAAAAGCTGCCGATGCACTGGATCGGGCGTGACAGATCGCCGAGCCCGTACATCTTTGCGCCGATCAGCAAATTCTCGCCGTACAGAAGCAGAACCGTTCCTGCGGTGCAGAGCACAATCAGCAGCAGCTTGGATCGCAGCAGGGAACCGCGCCCGGCAGGCAGCGCGTAAAGCAGCGGCGTCATCCCCTGCTCACGGTCTTTCAGCATGATCCAGCAGACGGTCAGAAATACTGCAAAGATGCCGAGAAAATCCGTCACCGGATGATGCAGCGCATCGTCAATGCCGTGTTCCGTATCAAGACGCAGCCTGACGTTTTTCACCGCAGTGTATGCAGGCGGTGTTTTCTGAATATTCCGGTAGGAAAACGTATCCTTGCCGCCCCAGAGGGACAGTCCGGAAGCGTTTGCCGCCTGTGTTTCAATGCCTGCGAGATAATCCGGATAGCCTTCGATCCGGCTGATGCTGTCCTGTATTTCCGCGGCTACGAACCACGAGAACTCCCCTTTCCCGCTGAACATATCAGCATTCATCTGCTTTTCGAGAAACGGCTTCACGCGATCCGGCTTCAGATGCTGCACATAGAAGATGCATTTTCGGTATTCCGAGCCGGTATATCCGCGTTCATGTGCAGCGGAGATCTGCACATAGCCGTTTACGCACAGCAGCACCAGCAGCAGAATCCAGAGCAGCCGGAAGCTGCACAGCTTCTTCCACTCATACCGAAGGATCCGCATGTTCGCCTCCGTAATACTGCATATAAAGATTCTCAAGCGTCTGATCGCCGTCTTTGACCTGCTGCACCAGATCCGGCACTGTGCCGTGCGTCAGCAGTCTGCCGTCCTTGATCAGTACGATCTCCTTTGCAATGCTTTCGATATCCGAAACGATGTGCGTGGAAATAATGATAATCTTATTCTCTGCGAGCTGCTGCGTCAGGCGGCGGATCATGACGCGCTGCTTCGGATCCAGACCGGCCGTCGGCTCATCCATGATGATGAGCGCCGGATCGCCGAGCATGGCGGCCGCGATCAAAACGCGCTGCTTCATGCCGCCGGAAAAGCCGCCGATCTGCTTATCCGCAACATCGGAAAGCTCGACCTGCTCCAGCGCCTGCTTCATTTGCTGCACCGCCTGCTTTTTCGGGATGCATTTCAGCGCGGAGATGTAGCCGAGAAAGTCCCATGCGGTCATGTTGCCGTAGAGCTCCTGCTGCTGCGGCATAAATCCGATCTGCCGGCGGTAATCCCTGCCGAGTTCCGCGATCGGTTTGCCGTTCCAGCGGACGCAGCCGCCGTCCTTATCCGGGCAGAGATTGTCCGTGATCAGGTGCATCATCGTCGATTTGCCCGCGCCGTTCGGCCCGAGCAGGCCGTAAACCCCGTCTGTGAATGTGAACGAAAAATCAATGAGCGCGTGCTTTTTGCCGTAGTGCTTATTCAGTTTCACCAATTCAAGCTGATTCATGGCTTTCTCCGTTTAATTTAACAGCTGTTCCGCGGGGATTTTTTCAAAGTTTTCTTGCATGCCAGCATCCGCGATGATAAAGGTGTCGCCGTATTTTGCAACGACGGATTTGTCTTTCAGGACAGCCGGTTCCCTGACCTCTTTTGTATTCAGATCAAAGGCTTTTCCGGCGCAGAAAAGTGTGTCGTCAATCACCGTCAGAACGCTCCGTTGATTGAAGCAAGGATCATTCAGCAAAACCGGTTCACTGTCAGTTTTACGGGTAACAGCAGCCTCACCGTCCCTGCATATCACAAGCCCGTCTGCTGAACAATATGTGACAGAAGCAAAATCAATGTTCCCGTAATCTTCTGGCGTTCCGTGATAGGTGCCGTCTGACAGGTCATAATATGTGACATAGAAACAGTACTGATTCCCTTTAGGTCTTTCTTCATCTACAAAGCCGACATTGAAATAGATCTTGTTGTCAAACAAGCCTTTCATATACACTTCGCCTGAGTTGGGAGTGAGCGGATAATACTCGGTCAGCTTTTCCAGATCATACAATTCACAAAGAACAGTCATTTGCAGATCAGATAACCGAACCATGCACAGTGACATTTTTCCACCAGTGTTTCCGTAACCATAAAAGGTGCCTGTATCATCGTAGCTGCGTCCATACTGATTGTCAATGTAATAAATTACATCATCGTGCAAAAGCCAGCCATAGCAATTCTCGGATACAGAAGCATCTGTATGAAACAGCTTCGATTCCGCATTGGTTCGAAGATCATAACAATACAGATCAGAGCTGAGCTTCAAATCTATTTTCCCGTCTTCCGTCTCCTCAATTTGCGGCTCCTGATCCAAAAAATAATATGCGCACTGTTCGCCGAACATTGGAACATTGCCGTCTAAGCGCCGAACAATACAGTCCTTATTTTTATGATTGCAGTTCGGTTTGTTACAGAGCGGGACATTACTCATGCTTTCATAGTCCAGTATGTTTGTAATGTCTTCTTCCGTTTTATAGCAGAAATAATCTGCGGCCGATCGGTTGAAATATGCGCTTGCAAATGAGTCACCGGGATTAATATCCAGTTCATGTTCTCTGGGGGATTCTGCTGATTTCTCAGTTGTGATTGATGATTTGTTGGGCTGCTCTGGTGTGCAGCCCTGTAACCATACTGCCGTAAGAATACTGATGATACAGAGAATTGTTTTCTGAAATGTTCTCATTGATATTACTCCATAAGAAAGAAGATATTGATGATGAAATGCATTTAAACATTCATCACCAATATCTTGATTGATCAATACGTTAAATCCTATCTTTCTTTATAAATCAAAAGTTTAAAACCATTCTAGTAGTTCCTGAAGTACCATAGCGGAATGCCCAATGTGCAGTTTGATAACTAGTAATATGAGTTGCGCAATAAATGTTACAAACCGCATCATAATCGTAGCTATATCCAGTTCTCGTCCTGAAAAGGCCGTTGCTGTCATAAGCATTTGCAACTACATTTCTATCATACACGGAGTCAGAAGCGCAACGAGTAACAGCCTTATAATGTGAGTCAGGCTCGTATAAAACATAACCATGTGCAGGTGCCCCAAAGACTTCGAAACACTTATCCTTATAATAGCTGGTTGCATCTGCCGGAATGCTGCTCATGCTTGCCGCTGTAACTGCAAGCGCCATTAAACTTGCTGCGATTTTTTTGATCTTTTTCATGTTCTTTTTCCTTTCAATGATAAAATAATAGAATGATGATAATATGATAAGCCGGTACAAATCGCACAGCTCCGCGGCTGCTGTGTTCTTTGGATCGGTCATATCCAGAAAATAATGTAATATGTATATTTATATCAAGTAAAATCTATGTCAGATGTCTGACCGGGACGTGGAAAATAAAGAAAAACCTCCTCTTTTTTAGGTTCAACTGCGACTATTATATCATGGAAAATACAAGCTGTCAAGCCAATTTTCCACGGTGCAAATAATATTTTTGTTTTGAATATATACAGCAGTTATTTCAGCAGCTGTTCTGCGGGGATTTTTTCAAAGCCGGTCTGCATGCCGTAATCAGAAATGATAAAGAAATCGCCGTATTTCGCTATAATGGATTTATCGTTTGAAACAGCCGTTTCCCGAACATCTTTTGTGTTGAGATCAAATGCTTTTCCGTCACAGAAAAGCATATCGTCAAAAACAGATATTTGCTGAAAGTCATTGAAGCATTCATGATTCAGTATAATCGGTTCCGTTTGATTTTTCCGATAAACCGTGATCTCTTTATCCCGAAGGATGGCAAGATAATCGTCAGACAAATAACCGACACGCGCAAATTCAATATTCTCATAATCTGTCGGAGTGCCGTGATACGTTCCATCTGTCAAATCATAATATGTCACGTAATGCCGATAGGCTGGGAATACTCCGGCAGCTGGATTAGAGTCGCCTTCCACAAAGCTGACAGTAAAGTAAATTTTATTCTCAAAAATGCCTTTCATGCTGACTTCTCCGGAGTTCGGTGTGAGCGGATAGTATCTCGTCAGTTCCTCGACATCATATAATGATCCAAGATCCTCCTGTTTCAGATCGGCAAGCTGAACCGTGTGCAAAGTATAGGCTCCTCCGTTCGGAGAATAGGCCTGTATGTTCCCGTTTTCATCACAATTTCGTGAAAAAGCATTCTTCATATAGAACAACTTTCCATCGTTAACAATCATTCCGAAGCAATAATTTAAAACTGTTCCGCCTGAAATCCGGAGCAGTTGTTTTTCTGTGTTTTGGGTGAAATCATAGCAGCAAAGCGTTGAGCCCAAAATCAGTTCAGGTTTCTGATCGTCGTTTTGTTCAATAACAGGTTCATCATCGACAAAATAATATGCGTCGTTCTTGTATAAAACAGGAATGCGCCCGTTCAAACGATTCACAATACAATCGTTTGCTGTATGCGTGCAGTTCGGTTTGCTGCAAAGTGGCGATTGCGTCAGATTCTCGTATTCTAATATGAAAGCCTGCCCTTTTTCGTTACAATAAATACCAGATGTTTCACTCAGATGTGCTTCATAATAATTAGAATAAAAGTATTCCGTATCCGGCTGATTGCTTATTGTGGTTTTACAGCCGCATAGCCCAAGGGTAGAAAGCGCTGTTATTATCATCAATACATTTTTTCGTTTTATTACTTTCATTTCTAAACACCTTACTAAATATTGTACTGAAATGCAGCAAAGCTGCATTTCAGTACAATTATGCTGCATTGGTATGATTAGGGGCAGCTAATTACGAATGATTCGGAATACAACTTATTATCGGTGCCCTTCGTAGAATGAAGCGAATACACTCTGTTAACTTTCGCATTACCTGATACAACAGCTGGGTTAATATCACCGTAAGCCAAAACAGGACCCCAAACAGATATGCCTTCAACCCATACAGCTTTGTAACGAGAACCATTTCCGCTTGTTGTCGATGTAACTCTAGGACCCGGGCCCATCGTTTCATATGCAATAGATGCGACAGCGTACCCGCCCGAAGCATAGATATACCTGTGATCATAAATCGTATATGCACTCGCTGAAATACTGCTCATGCTTGATGCTGTGACTGCAAGCGCCATCATACTTGCTGCGATGATGAAATGTGTATTTCTATATCAAGTGAAATCTATGTCAGCTGTCTGACCGGGACGTGGGAAATCAAGAAAAACCTCCTCTTTTTCAGGTTCAACTGCGGCTATTATATCATGGAAAATACAAGCTGTCAAGCCAATTTTCCACGGTACAAATAATATTTTTGTTTTGAATATAAACAGCAGTTATTTCAGCAGCTTTTCTGCGGGGATTTTTTCAAAGTTTTCCTGCATGCCGATGTCGGAAATAATATAGCTGTCATCGTATTTTGCAATCACATGTTTGTGAAATATATCTTCGAGAGTCTTACCCTCTCCGGTTTTCAGATCAAATACTTTCCCGTCATAATACAAGGTATCATCAAAAACAGATAAATAGCAAGGTGGCTGAAAACAGTCATCTTCGAGAATGATCGGTTCCGCTTGACCGGCTTTATAGACATCTGCCTGGTTTTCACGTGTGAGAACAAGATAATCTTTTGATACAAAATCTGCATTACAATAATCAATATTGGAATAATCCAGCGGTTCGCCGTGATAAGTTTTGTCAGCCAGATCAAACCAAGTTACATACTCCACATAATTTGAATTGATGTCTGAGTCTGGTTTGAAACAAACCTCAAAATAGATTCTGTTCTCAAACAGCCCTTTCATATATACTTCACCGGAATTTCTTGCATAAGGATATATTTTTGAAAGCGCGTCAATATGATACAGATCCCCGTAGTCCTGTACCGTCAGATCGGATAGATCCAGAGCAAACAGTTCCATTCTGCCGCCGGAAGACCCATATCCGCGCATCAATCCAGTTTCATCATATTCAGGGTTAAAATGATTTCCGATAAAATAGATTGTTCCGTCATGCAGAAGCGAGCCATAATTAATCTGGTGGGATACAGAAACGCCGTCAATATGGAAGAGCTTTTCTTCCTGATTCGTCATCAGGTCAAAACGATACAGTGTCGATCCAAGTTCGAGATACGGCTTTCCGTCTTCTCCTTCTACCATACGATGTCCGGTATCAATAAAATAATAAAGGTTCGTTCCGCTGAACAGCGGCACTTTTCCTTTCAGACGATGGCTGATGCAATCGTTTTTATCGTGCTTGCAATTCGGTTTGTTGCAAAGAAGTACATCATTCATAGTGTCAAACTGGACTATCTTTGTTGCACCATCCAGTGAAGAATAACAATGGAAAGAATCAGTGGTATTATAAGAAATGGTAGCAAAGGAATAATCTAATTCCTGATTGAGCGGATGTGATGCAGAGCAACTAATGAAATTCGTTCCGAGCTGAAGCAATGCAATACATAGTCCGAAATATTTTATGATTTTATGCATTAAATAATCTCCCAAATGCAGCAAAGACGGAAACACTAAATATTTATGTTCCATCTTTGCTGCCTAATTAACGAATTGCTTTACTGATTATGAACGTACGCTTATACTGGTGTACCCACTAGCGATTACAGGACCGTTTTGTTGACCCCAAACGTCCAGCTGAATCTCAGACAACTGCTCACAGTAGGAAAACGCAAGCTGTTCAATCCGCCGAAGGCTGCCTGACGGCTCCGCCGCCGGTCGCATCGGTCACTACCTGCGAGGGATCCTTCTGGTACGGTTGCGTCGTTGCAGATTCCGGCTGATAAGGATTATAATCCATTTCGATTGCAACCCCCTCAGATTCAATATCAGCATGCAGGCGGGAAACAGCATCACTTTCTTCCGGTCCGGAGCAGTTCAGCAGGCTGCATCCTGCATTTCGGAATCAGACAAAGCATGTGAATCAGAAACACCGCAGCCGTGACACAAAGGATTCCGCATACTGTATCCGCCGCAAACTGCATCCGTGAAAATGTGATCTCTGTATGCAGCGCCGCATATAAATACCCGTTAATCATCCCGACAAGCAAATACGAAATCACACTTGCCGGAATTGCCGCCAAAACGGAAATCACCGAGATTTCCGTCAGAGCGATCCGTAAAACAGATCCGTTCGTCATGCCCATTGCTTTTTGCAGTCCGCAGTGATGCCGTCTGCGGGAAGCATCGTCAGAAAACACATGAATCAGCTTCACAAAAACAGCAGCCAGAATCAGGCATCCGAACATGCTGATAATCCGGTTCACGATCAGACGGACGCTTTCAATCTGAAAAAACAGATTCGCTGTTTCATAAAGAAAGATGTTGACCTTCTGTTTATGTTCTTTCAGATAATCCAGCGCCTTCGGCAGATCGGTGAATGTGCGGACCGGCATATAAGCCTGTACCGAAGAAATCTGCCATGCTCGGAGCGTATCCTGACTGCCCGGAATCAGAATGCGTGTCGTTTCTGTGCAGATATCATCGTCCATGATCCCTGCAATCCGATAGTTCTCCAGAAAGGGCGTTCCGTTTACTGAAAAACTGACGGTATCTCCGACCATGGATCCGATCTCACGATCCGGAATAAAATGCCGGAGCATCTCATCCGATATGAGCATGTCCCGTTCACCAAGCTGCTCTGTCCCGCCGATCAGATGCTTCTTATGCGGGTTCCGGTACTGAAATGCATCAAGCTGATTCTGATCGAATATGTGACCGGTATGCACACAGGATATCTGGAACGGAAACCGCTCCGCGTGTTCCAGGCCGTTCTGATCCGTGTATGTATGCAGCTGTCCTGTATGCGTTTCCCCGTTGATTGTGCACGTAACGAATGTCAGATTGAGAAAGGTTCTGTCCGGCATCTGAAACAAATCCGGCAAAGAAGGTGAACTGTAAAGACGCGGTTCGGAAAATTCGCTCCGTTCCGCCGAATTCATGACAACCGGAAAATTCGGATCCGTCTGATACTGTCCGTGCTCATCCACGCGCAGCACCACAGACAGCGTCTTATTTTCAGCAGCACCGTATGCCATCTCAAGATAGGCATTCTTCAGACTGCCTGAAAGGATCAGCCATGACAGCACGATCAGATAGATCAGAAAGACGCTGATCCAGACGTTCATCGTTTGTTTCAGATTGGATCGAAGCTGACGGGAAACAAACCATGCGGTATTCAATTTATTCCTCTTCCTCTCTTAACAGATCTGAAACGGACAGCCTGCGGACTGCACGAAGCGACACTGTGACACAGATCTGAAGCAGTAGCGTACCGCAGACGAATATCAGCAGCGAACTGAGATTCCAGACATTCGTCTGCACCCGGGTATGCTGAAAACGTTCTTCAAGGAATACAACAATATATTTGCTGATGCACGGTGCAATCAGCATGGCAGCGCCGAAGGCACCTGCCGCAATGCACTGCATCAGAACTCGGATAATCCGGCACATGTCAGCCGGACGCAGCCCGAGTGCCGTACAAACGGCATAAAATGACCTGCGCCGGTTCATATAATTGGAAGCTGTTGACAGCAGGAGCCCGACAGATGCAAGCAGCAGAAAAAAAGCCACCGCATACAATGCGCCGATCAGAAGCAGCATACTGCTGATCAGCTCATCCGAGCCGCTGACAGAAATACAGATTTTATCCAGCTGATATTTCAGATTATTAAAGTGGGAAATCTGCTTCGGAACCACAAACATCGTGATCGTATCAATACCGGATAACGATGCCGTGCAAAGCGGCAGGGTCACATAATAACCTGCCATGTTCGCAGTCTGCCGATAGATTCCCCGGATCTGACAGGGAACCGCGGCTGCCTCTGCAGTATGAAACCGGAATTCGATCATATCCCCTGCATGCTTATTCAAATATTGCGCGGCATGATCCGAAAGCCAGATCGCCTTCCCGCTGCTGCCGGTTTCATCAAATCCGTTTCCTTCCAGCAGACTGCTGTTCAGCCATGTGACGGAAAGATTATACTGATCCGGCTGCCAGCGCAGCAGCTTTCCCTGAAAGGAGCACAGCGCCCCAGCAGCATCCTCCGCGGTATACTCCTCCTCAGCCGGGATTCCGATCGCCTCCGATGTCAGATACGGAAAGCCGTAGCTGCCGACAAACAGATCCATCTGCTCAACCGACGCGATCTGATCCATTCCGGCTTCGATCCGGATGGGGCATTCTCCCGTGCTCAGCATATACTCCGTAAATTCATCCGGAATATCCCTCGCAAGCGATACGATGGATACTGATGCGGAAAACAGGAGCGTCAGAATGATAAAAACGAATATGAATTCCCGCCGCTGCGATCTCAGCTCATAAATCGCAAGCGTGAACCGTTTACAGCGTCTGATCTTCTTCAATTTTTCCATCTTTCATGACAATCATTCGTTGGGCACGCTTTGCATCCTCCGGATTATGCGTCACCAGCAGAACCGTTTTTCCGGAGCGGTGCAGCTGTTCCAGCAGATCCATCACAAGCGCGGAGTTTCCGGAATCCAGATTTCCGCACGGTTCATCCGCCAGAATCAGCTCCGGCTCATTGGAAAGCGCACGGGCAATACAAACACGCTGCTTTTCTCCGCCGGACAGCGTGCTGACCTTTTGCCGGAGCTTATGCTGCAAGCCGACGGTTTCCAGTGCATGCTCCGCAATCCGGAGGCGCTGCTTTGCACCGGCACCGGTGATCAGCAGCGGGATTTCAATATTTTGCAGCACTGTATAATTCGGTTCCAGATAGAATGACTGAAAAACATAACCGATCATACGGCTGCGTGCCAGCGCACGCTGCGTTTCGTTACAGTCAGAATACCGCTGTCCGTTGATAGATACGCTGCCCGACGTCGGCCGGTCGATCAGACCGATCATATTCAGCAGCGTGGATTTCCCGCTGCCGGATTTTCCGGTGACAGCAACAAATTCACCGCGTTCGATCTCCAGACATACGTCACAAAGAGAAATCTGCTTTGATTCGCCTGAACCGTATTCCTTCTGCAAATGCTCACAACAAATCCACTTCATCTCTTATTCCGCGCTGTGCGCCTCACCCTTGCAGACATAATAGCCGTCTTCGCAGGAAATGGTATGATCCTCATTATATGTGAACTCCAGTCCGCTCACTCTGGTTCCGTCCGCCGTCAGCGGATAAATGTTCAGAAAATTCCCTGTCCATTCGGATACTTCGTACTTCATCGGCGTATTCTCATACTGTGTAAAATCAAAGGCATCCGCTTCCTCTTTGAGCTCACGGACTTCATCCTCCGTCAATTTCCGGCCCTCATCCTGCGCGACTGCATTCAGATCGGAATAATTATGCAAAAAACGGAACTGATGGCATCCTGTATAATCATGATTGACAAAACAGACTGTCTGCGCAGTCAGGTCAATCTCCGCAGCCGTTCCGTCCTTCCGCGTGTATTCATAATGGCCGTACTGCACAGTTTTTTCACGCGCCGCCTGCGAATCCGCATCCCTGCCGCATCCCGGCAAAGCGCCTCCGCACAGGAAACATAAACATAATACTGCAATTCGTTTCATATCGTTCCCTCTCATTTCAATCGGTATTCCGGTTTCAGATACAGGGGACACAGGAAACACCGTTCTGATGTTTCCTGTGCCGCATATTCTGTATCAGTTATCCATTAAAACTGGAATGAGGCATCGCCTTCTGCATACTGATCTCCGTCCATGTCAAGGGAATTCCAGTAGATCACGCCGTGGCCGATACTGCTTCTCTCTGTCGTTCCGGGAACCCCCCAATAAAGGCTGTAAACATCTGTGCTTGATCCCGCTCTGGGCGTTCCGCTCCAGGATGCTCCGGATTCACACCCGACAGCTTCATGCGCCTGCGATAGCTGCGGATACTGTCCGCGCTGAAAACCGAGCTGTCCATGTGATCGAGCACGAGCATATCCTGCGTGCGGATGCTGGCATCCCGGTACATCGCGCGGAGTTCCTCCTCCGTACAGTGGTAATCGCCCTCGCCGTTGCGGCGGTAGGTGCCGGACACCGGATTGCCGTCCACGAACACCGGCTTATAGTAGCGCTGTGCCCGCGGAACTTCGATCACGATAATGCGGTTGCCGTTCACCGTTTCAATGCGCACATGCTTGCTCGTCAGCAGATTGACGCTTGTTTTGTTCGGGTTGTTGACCGCGTCCCAGAACTCCTTGACGAGCGCCTCCGGATCTGCAGATCCACCGTGTGCAGCGTCTTGTCCTTGTACTCCTCCACGCCGAGCAGAATGATGCCGCCCAGCGTGTTGGCAAATGCGGAGTAGGTTTCCCAGATGCTCCGCGGCAGTCCGCCGAGCGCCTTTTTCGCTTCGATGCGGTTGTTTTCTGTGTATTTCTCAAGATGATTCAGGTCAATCACGGCGAACCTCCTGTTCTGTCGCAGCCGGAAATACGAGATGATCTGCATGTATTATACCATAATATCAAGAAAAGTGCAATGGGCGCCGGTGGGAAAATGAACCGGGAATTCCAACCCTGTTACTCGGACGGTTCTCTGATCGCCGGAAAGGATGTTTTCGCTTTCTATCACAATGAATCGACATATATGAATCAATGCTCGCCGGCCATCTTATATGACCGGCGAGCACTCTTGTATCTTATGAGGCCGTTTTTTATATAACACTTACGAAATATACGCTGTTTCTTTTATGCCCTGCAATTATTGATAACGACCGGTGATGATACCATTGCGTCAAAGAAATCGAAGGCAACGATACCCATTACGCAGTCAACGCTCTTGTTTACAGTAAAGTCGATGACTCTCGGATTCAGATAGTTTGCATAATCCTCCGGTGACCAGCCAAGTCCAAAGAGGCCGGCAGCTGTTCCGACTGCACTGACGTGATTCAGCTTCATGACTGATTCCACATATGGCTTATCCATATTTTCCTTTATCTTATTCAGCTTGGTATTCTCGTCCGGCTTGTCATAGTCATCCTGGATATCGAATCTGTTTTCCATATCGTATACCAATCCGAATCCCTTCTCATATAAATAATGATCTTTGAGATCATCAAGAAAGATTATCCTTCCTCTGACCGCATCAAGTGTCGGCCATTTATCAAGACACTCACGCTTGCAGAAGAGATGTCCGTAAGAAGAAATGATTTCATCCATTCTCTTTCTGAATGCCTCTTTGTCTGAAACAGAACGCTCATTCACTATCCTCATAAAAATAACTTCTGTCCGGTTTGCTTCAAGGAATCTCCTGATCACTTCCATGGTGTCCCTCAGACCGTTTTCGCAGTCTGCTACGCCATGACAGCCGTTCAGGTTCTCATCTATCCTGATATCCAGGTATCTGCTTCCGTAACTGAGCTGATCCCAGATATTCATTTTCTGCGCTTTTGCTGCCGATGGAGCGAATGCTCCTGTAAATCCTGTGATGCTGAAACAGAGGGAATCATGTGTTCCGGGGATATCCATCTTGTTTACAGGTGTATCGCCGGGGACCTTTCCCATCCAGCATTTCAGGTCCATACGATCATCCATGACCAGATACATTTCTCCGTCATGCCGCCACTGAACAGGGCATGAGGTAATTATGCCGGGGCCTGCCATGCCTGTCAGCTCAACAGTCATCGAGCGTGTGATCGCATTGGCCATAGTAAGACGCATAGACTTCCCGCTGCCGTCACTTAAAGTATAAACAACAGTTCCTCTGTCATGGCTCGTATTCGTGAAGATGCAGTCGCACCATTCCACGTATACCCGTGCCCTCTGCCCTGCCGGTATCTCTTCAGGAAAATTCCATGCTTCCATCTGATTCGCCTTGCAAAGTGTCTTTTTCATTGTTGAATCCGTATTGTTGATGATAGTAATGTGTCCGCCTTGTCCCATAATTAATTCCTCCTTTGAGATGTAGAATATTTAGGCAGCAGAGACTTTCCGAAGCAACTGCCTCTGTCCCCTGCTGACAATGTCATTATAGCACACAGAACAGAATAACGGTGCATAATTACAGAATTGTAATTGCGATTTTCGGAACAATATAAAACACATGTTGCGGGTAATCGCAGTGTTTCAGAACCCCGTTTAGCAGGCAGCATTCAGACATCCAGACCTTGCGCAGCCGCTTTCATCTCTTTGCAGAAACCGTCACATTTCTCTTGACTCAGAAGTGATGCCTGCACAGCGTCGATTACTTCTGACTTCGTAACTGTTCAGTCCTGCTGAGAATCCCTCAAAGTTGCGGTCGTTGTCATGCCGATCTGGTCTCCGGCTTTCTTATCTAAGATCAGGCTGAAAAGTATAGCATCGCCTCTTTGCTTTTTCTATGAGATTGATGTATAATAGGAACATGTTCCACAAAAGGCGGTATATATAAAAAAGGAGTTGTTTATATGTCAAAAGAAAAAACAGAAAGCACAGGCTATCAAAAAACAAAGCGCTGCCTGCGAGCTCCTTCTGGCAGCCTTTGGAGTGTACCTCGTCAGAAAGGCAAAGCGTCCTGAGATTGAAGCTCTCTGGAATGAAAAATGGCAGATCCCTGAACTGACAGAATCTTTCACGGCAAATCATAATAATACTGATGCAAATACGGAAGGTTAACTCCCGACAATAAACCAGATTTCCAGCCGCGGCAGCGATTCAGGCGAGTTTCCTCCTTTCGGGTATAGAAAAGCCTTCGCATGATTTTGATGCGAAGGCTTTTTCATTATTACATTATACTGCTTAGTCGGCAGATTCCATTTTTTCTCGATCGTTTTAATAATCCTTGCCGGATTTCCGCCGACAAGACAGTTTTCAGGCACGTCTTTCGTAACAACGGCTCCTGCTGCAATAACAGCTCTATTGCCTATTTTCACTCCCGGACAGACTGTTACATTGCCGCATATCCAGACATCATCACCGATCTCAATCGGTTCTGCCTTTGAAACAAGCTGCATTTTACCATTGACAATTTTCATTCTTTCCTCTGATACAAGAGAATGATTACCTGAAAAGAGTTTTACTTCCGGACCGATCATGACACGATTTCCAATGCGGATTTCTCCGCCGTCCAAGAAATCCGCGCCATAATTTATGAAAACATGATTGCCAATGTGAACATGAATACCATATGTCACCTTGAAAGGCTGCTGAATCATAACATCTTCACCGCATGAACCGAGCATCTGGTTAAGCAGTGCTATACGCTGTTCTGCTTCATCAAACTCTGTTGCGTTATACTCGTTCAGCAGTTGACGTGTTTTTCGTATGATAGCAATGTTTTCCGGAGCGAAGGATAAAAAATCAGTGCTTTCCATGAGAGTATCTCCCTATTAATTATCATTTCTCGCGGGAAAGCACCTGCCGGAGCAAGTGCTTAGTGTGTATTCGGTTAATATGATAACTCAGTGCTGTTCAGAATCGTGACGATATTGACCGCCTTGCATTATAATAAACTTCGTAAAGCTATCACTACATTTTACAAAGCTTGAGATTTCAGCAGCTTCTGAATAATAATATACAGGCGGATCATCACCTTCTGACAAATTGAAGAAATAGAACATATACCCCTGATGCATCCAGAAAACAAAATCATCCTCTTTCAGCTTGCAGGGAAAGCTGTTTTCTTCTAACAATTCATCTGCCCACTCCCGCAGTTTCGGTACATCATCAAAGCTACAATCAGAGCCTATCCAGTAATTGCCGTTACCCGCATAACGCATAAATTCGACATAAGCAGAAGGAAGTCTTAAATTGGGAAAATTCACAAGAAACCTCTGTATTATTTCCGAATTACAAGCATTGAACCGATTGGATGGATTTTTCATATTCAGATACGAAAAAAACTCAGCAAAGCTCTGATTCCCTGTGTATACGTTCATAAAAGCACCTCTGTTTCAGCATAGTTTGCACAACTGAATTATAGCACAGGAGACAGAAAAAGTCAATCAGAGCGCATCGGAAAGCTCCCACATTTTCTGCGGGAGCTTCCTTCATTCATATTATCTTCTGCGCGGCGCTGACTGTGCAGGCGGATCGAAGTCCGGTGCAATGATATCATACGATCCGGGCGGACGGCTGCTTATGCTGCATCCTCCGGTGCGGAACGTCCGGGATCATAAAGATCCTCCTGCTGCTTCCGCATCACCGGGACCGGCAGGCTCTGCGGCTTTGAACCGAGAATATCCTCCCATGTGATGTCCATACCCGCAACCTTTTTCTGCGTATAATACTTCAGAATGTTCTGCGCGTCATCAACAGAAAGCTCCTTGTCGCCGTTGACATTTGCAGCTTTGATCTGCCGTTCCGTCAGTCCCATGTCAAGGCCCGCGATGCGCTTCGTGTACGATTTCAGCGCCAGCTGTGCATCATCCACACTGACCTCGCCGTCCTCGTTGACGTCACCGAGCAGGAATTCCGGTTCCGGCGGTGTGACCTCGCTGCCGGTTGTTGTCGTCACAGCCGGGGTCGTATCCGTTCCGCTTTCGCTCGTGACCGGAGCAGTCGTTGCAGCCTGTGTTGTCGTCGTAACAGGGACTGTGGTCGTTTCAGGTTCTGTTGTGGTCGTCGCCTTGGCTGTGGTGGTAGTCGCTTTGGCCGTGGTGGTAGTCGCTTCGGCCGTGGTGGTGGTCACCTTGGCTGTGGTGGTAGTCGCCATGGCCGTGGTGGTAGTCGCCTTGGCTGTGGTGGTAGTCGCCTTGACTGTGGTGGTAGTCACCTTGGCTGTGGTGCTGGTCGCCTTGGCTGTGGTGGTAGTCGCCTTGGCCGTCGTGGTGGTCGCCTTGACTGTGGTAGTAGTCGCCTTGGCCGTGGTGGTAGTCGCCTTGGCCGTCGTGGTGGTTGCCTTCGCCGTTGTAGTCGCCGCCTTGGCCGTGGTGGTAGTCGCCTTGGCTGTGGTGGTAGTCGCCTTGGCCGTTGTGGTGGTCGCCTTGGCCGTTGTTGTAGTCGCCTTAGCGATCGTGGTAGCTGCCTTAGCTGTTGTGGTAGTCGCCTTGGCCGTGGTGGTTGACGCCTTGGTCGTCGTGGTGGTCGCCTTGGCCGTGGGTGTAGTCGGCTTAGCGATCGTGGTAGCTGCCTTAGCTGTTGTGGTAGCCGCCTTGGTCGTGGTGGTAGCCGCCTTGACCGTGGTGGTAGCCGCCTTGGTCGTGGTGGTAACTGCCTTGGTCGTGGTGGTAGCCGCCTTGACCGTGGTGGTAGCCGCCTTGGTCGTGGTGGTAGCCGCCTTGGTCGTGGTGGTAGCTGCCTTGGTCGTTGTGGTAGCCGCCTTGACCGTGGCGGTAGTCGCCTTGGCCGTGGTGGTGGTCGTTGTTGTTGTAGTTGTTGTCGTTGTGGTGGTAGCGATCGTTGTTTCCTCCGGGATCTCCGTTGTGACCTCTTCAGTCGGATCTGCAATTCTGAATGCCGTATCGCCCTTCATTTCAAAGACAAATACGCCATCTTCCGGCGTTACCGGAATATCATTCATCAGCCAGCACTCATCCGCACCGACCTGCGCGCTGTCCTTCAGCGTCAGCGTGACCACGGAGAATTTCGGGATCCGGCCGCCGGACAGAACCTCAACCGTCCGTTTCCCGTTCTCTGTATCCGTAACCGTATAGGTCGCAGTCAGGCGGCTGTCTTTCAGGAGCTTGCAGGTTGACGGCGTAAAGACCGGATACAGCGTGACCGGCTTCGCACCGACCGTGACCTCAATGCTTGCCTGCTCGATCTCATCCTGTGTCCGGCTGGTGCCGATCCGCTTGATCCAGTAAGCCGGGACATAATCGTCATCTGCCTGCATGGTAAAGGTGAGTTTATCTCCGACCTGGTATTCCTTACCGCTGGCAAAGCCCTCCGGAACCGCCAGACTGCCGCCCTTCATTTTGCTTGTATCAAGGTAAACAGCACTGGTATGCGGCTTGAAATGCGCCTCAATCGTATAGGTATTGGCCTCGGCGTTGAAGCTGAGTGATGCGGTATCTTCCTTCTGATCCTTCTCCTGAATGTACCAGTAATCCAGCACATAGCCCTCTTTTGCCGTGGCTTTCAGTTCGACCTTTGTGGTCGGTGTGATCTTGAAGGACTGTTCTTTGATGCCGCTGACTTCTTCCGGCGCGGTCATGCTGACCGTGCCGACATCCTCGCCGTGATACGGGATCGCTTTCACCTTCATATCATACTGGGTATCAATGATATTGAACATGGTCGGGATCATCCTGAAGTCATAATAATTTGCATTCAACGCATCTGCACGGACGGTCGGCACTGCATAGTAGATGCCCGCAGCGCTCGTGTTGTCAACATCGACCGGATCGCCGTTCAGCAATCTGTAATACTGCACCGTGACCAGGCTTTCTGCACTGTCCTCCGGGTTGACGAATTCGCCGCCTGTCTTTTGCGCTTTCACCAGCTTTCCTTCCGCCTGACCGATGGTCAGATCCGGCTGCGCTGCGGTGAATTCGATCGGGTTCCCTAAAACAGTATAATGATATCGAACGTAATCAGGGAGCATCATAAAATCAATTATATAGCTGATAGGGGCATCTATGTATTCAGAAAATGCTCCGGCTTTTGTCAGCGTTCCTATGTCCTCTTCCTTGTACATTTTTATTTCATAGCCCTGCTCGTTGGCAGCAGGCTTGATGCCATAAAGTCTTGCGATCATATGATCACCGACATGGAATGTATCGGTCTGCTCAAATTCGCCGTTTGCATTTTCTCTGAAGGTATGGACGATTCCCATACCCATTTGCGATTCACAAATAAACACCTGCTGTTCTTCTGTTTCAAAAGACTCAAAAATGCTGTCGCCCCAGTAATAAGCCGAAACCTGATAAACGCCCTCCGGCAGTTTGAAATCTTCCAGTACGGCAGATGCACGCAGTTCAGATTCTGCAGCGCGCAGAGCAACTGTCGGGTTCTTTACGATCGCCCCGTCCTGTTTGAACCGGAACTCGATCCTGCCGGTCGGTGCAACGACGCAATCCTCGGAAGCCGGCTCCAGCTTGATTTCGGCATCCACATCCCAGTAAGCACTTTCCGCCGTGAATTCCGCTTTTACGGTACGCTTTCTGTACTCCGTCCTGAACGGATCAGAATAAGACACGACACCTGCACCGTTCCGGAACGCAGTCACGCGGCAGCGGTATTCCGAGCTGTCCCTGGGCAGTGTGAGCTTTGCATCCTGGCAGGAAAGATCCATCCAGCGGCCAAGGCTTGCGATCCTGCGCTGCCACTGATAGTCGATCTGCCGGAACTGCTCCTGATTCGTCACGACCGCTTCCACGGTATAGGAATTGCGGTTGGAATACAGGAT
>JAEEGL014845271.1_pt1 | contig 19897 bp, 22 predicted proteins | sample 9134231 | NCBI WGS metagenome assembly JAEEGL01 (sample SAMN16246548, study PRJNA631951) | gut metagenome | biome: gut microbiome; feature: rumen; material: fiber-attached | host: Bos | place: Iran: Karaj | collected 2018-10 | reverse complement strand
TTATATGTACAATAAAAACATTGGAAGGCGGTGCACATTAATGCAAATAACAGACGTACGTTTAAGAAAAGTAAATTCAGAGAACAGAATGAAAGCTGTTGCTTCTGTAACATTCGATAATGAATTTGTAATTCATGATATTAAAGTTATCGAAAGTCAAAATGGATTATTTATAGCTATGCCAAGTAGAAAAACTCCAAACGGAGAATTCAAAGATATAGCTCATCCAATCAATGCTGAAACAAGAGAAAAGATTCAATCAGCTATATTAGAGGCTTATGAGGCTCCTGATGCAGAAGTTGAATCAACAGAAGAATCAGCAGAATAAATAAATTAAAGAAAAAACACCTTAAATTAACAGGTGTTTTTTTAATGCAAAAAAAAATAGTAAAATTTAGTCTTTTTTACTTGCTATTTTTTTTATTATAATGTATGATATTATAAGTGAAATAATAGAGATATTAGGAGGCAAAATTAATATGAAAATTAAAAAAATTCTTATATCCGTAGTAATTGCTTTATTATTAGTATTGTTTTCTCAATATGTATTTGCAGCAAATGTAACAAATGAAAACAATCAAATTGATACAAAAGTTACAAGTAAGATAATGGATGACCAAGAAAAAACTAAAAACGGTATAGAAAAGTTTAAAGAAAAATATGGAGAATCTTACGGAACAACAGCATATATTTTAGATAAAGTTAGATTATACAGTATTCCATTTTGCTTTGTTGGAATTGTGATCGGAGCTTTATATCAATATGTATTAGGAACAAGAAGATTAGATATGAAACACAAAGGATTTGGATTAATAATAGCATTTACAACACTATTAGTCATATGTCAAGTATTGCCACTTATATTTGCGATAGTTGTAAGAGGCTGGGGAGGTTAAAGCATGAAAGTTTTATTTGCAGTTAATAATGATGAGATTTCAGAAGCAATTTTAAAAAAATATCAAAAAGAATTTAAGGAGATTTTGTCATATAAAAATGTATATTACTTTAATGCAATAATAAAAGAGTTACAAAGAGATAAAAGTTATGATAGAGTGGTTATTAGTGAAGATCTAGAACCATTTACAAATAATAATTATGATACAATAGATAAATTTTTATTTGAAAAACTAGATGTAATTAGTGATGAAGCAACAGATGAAAAAGGTAATAATACAGAAATAATTTTAATTTGTAATGATAGAAGAACAAAATCAGATGATATTATAATTAAATATTTTGGAATTGGAATCTACAGCGCATTAATTGGACAAGAGAGAAAAATTGATGAAGTATGTAGATTAATTAACAAGCCAAGAAGTAAAAGAGATGCAAAACAATATTATAAAATAGATGCTGAAAATGTAAATTATCAAGCAGAAGATGAGAATAATGTTAGTGAAGCAGAAGTTCAAAATATTCTTGCACACTATAAAAGACTTGGAAAAGATGAAGATAGATATATTGATAGTTTCAATAATATTGTTTCACAATATAATGATAATCAATTAAGAATAATAATAAATTGTTTACCTATGGGTGTTAAAGCAGTTTTAGAGGAAAGGTCACCAAAATATCAAGAACTTATGACATTTTCAGGACCAGCAAATAGACCAACTAATGGAACAAGACCGATAAATACTGGAAAAATAATTAAGCAAAATGAACCATCTATTGATGTTAAGATGTTAGATTCTGATAAAGCAAAAATGACTAAGCCAGTAGTAATACCTACAGGTGTTAACAAAAGGGAAGTTAAGAGATTAATAAAAGACACACCATCAACATTTAACACTCAAAAACAAGAAGATATTATTGATGATTTTGATGAATTTGAAGAATTTGATGATACAGAGAATGTTCAAAACATTCAAGATTTCAATAATGCAGATAACAACATAGACAATGAAACAGTAAGCAATGAAAACACAAGCGATATTTTCGATATTGATGAAATGTTAAAAGATGTAGATGATATAAATGATGTTGAAGATATTGCCGGAGAAGAAATGGTAGATGAACAAGAAGAGCAACCAGTAAAAAGAGGAAGAGGTAGACCAAAGAAGGTTGTTCCAGTTGAATTAGAACAAGTAGATAAACCAAAAAGAGGAAGAGGTAGACCTAGAAAGAATCCAATACCTGAACCAGAAGAAGAAATTCAAGAAACGGCAGAAGATGAAGGAATAGATTTATTTGGATTAGATGATGAAGATGATACTGTAGATGTTTCAAATAACACAAATAATACAAATCAAAACAAAACAATTAATTCAAATGTAAAAGAGGAAGATGATGATGAAGGTATAGATTTATTTGGGTTAGATGATGAAGATGATGCTGTAGATGTTTCAAATAACACAAATAATACAAATCAAAACGAGACAATCAATTCAAATGTAAAAGAGGAAGATGATGACGAAGGAATAGATTTATTTGGATTAGATGATGAAGATGATATTGTAGATGTTTCAAGTAGCACAAATAATACAAATCAAAACAAAACAATTAATTCAAATGTAAAAGAAGAGGATGATGATTTCTTCGATTTAGATGATGCTGAAGAAGAGGAAAATTCTATAGTTTCAACAAATGCAGAACCAGTAAATACTGAATTTAGTAGATTACTTACAAAAGACAAAAAAGTTATTTCATTTGTTGGAACAACAAAAAACGGAACATCATTTGTTGTTAATAATTTAGCAGAATTGCTTGCATCAATGGGAATAAAAACAGCAGTATTAGATTTAACAAAAAGTAGAAATGCATTTTATATTTATACAAACAATGAAGAAAGATTAAGATTACAAGCAGAAGAAAGTATTCCAAAACTAAAAAACGGTATAGCAGATGGTGTTATGCCAAATAAAAACCTAGGAATATATACTGCAGTTCCAACAGAAAACATGGATTATTCAGATGGTGATTTAGTATTAAGTACATTAGTAAAGAATTATTCAGTTGTTTTAATAGATTGTGATTTTGATACACCATTAGAGTATTTTGAAAAATCACAAGAAATATTCTTAGTACAAAGTATGGATGTTTTAACAATACAACCACTTACAGCATTTTTGAGAAATTTAAAATCAAAAGGAATATTAAGACAAGATAAAATAAAAGTTGTTATTAATAAATTCCAAAAGGTTAGAAACTTATCAGAAAAAGTTTTAATTGGTGGTATAGCATTCTATAATGATCCAGGTATGAGCTATATGACAGAATTATTTAATAAAGATATAGTTCCATATACTGTAATACCATTTGAAACACAAAACTATGTTAAATACCTAGAATCATTAGCAGTATGTTCTATAAACTTAAATGGATATACAAAAACATTAATAAATGCACTTAAAAACTTAGCAAATTTAGCATATCCACTAATTAATAAACAGACATTTTATCCAAGAGGAGAAAGATATCAAGACAATTTTACTGATGATATGAATAACACTTTAAATAAAATGAAAAAATATCAATAACAAATAATAATAACAAATAATAATAACAAATAATAAAAAAATAAAGAGGTGAATATAATTTATGAACCCCATACTATTAATAGTAGTATTGCTTGTAGGAATAATTTTTGCATTAATAGTATACAATCTAAATATTTCTAAAAAAATTAAAGAATACAAAAATGTAAGTGACAGAGTAAACAGCCTAAAAGTTTTGCAAGAATTTTTAGATACTATTGGAAAAGATACACCAGTTGATGATAAATTACAAGTAATTAACGAAATACTAATTGAAAAGTTTAAAATTAAATATTCTACTATAGTTGTTTTCAATGGAGCAGAATATGTTGTAAAAGCATCAAATGTTGATGAAAAACATTGGGATACATTAAAGAACCTACATACAGATGAATTGTTTAAAAAGAGTATTGCAACAGCAACATCTCAATATTTAACAATAAGTAGACCTGATGAAAAATTAAGCTATCAAAAATCAGAAATGGGTAGAGCAAAATCTGCAATGTTTTTCCCTTTATATATTGATAATGTGTATATTGGATACTGGATTATTGAAAGTAGTGAACCACATGCATTTGATAATATGGATACAAATGTATTAGGAGTTGTAAGAGAAAACATTGTAGCAGTACTTAAAACTGTTACATACCAAAATACTATTGAAAATATATATAGAGTAGATAAGATGACAGGTTTAAACTCAGCAGAGTATTTATATGGAAAAGGTAAGAGAATAATTGATAAACATGTTCAATCTACAATTTGTATGTTCCAGATAACAAATATAGAAGAAATTAATAAAAAATTTGGTAGAGATGTTGGAACAGATATAATAATAAGAATAAGTAATAATGTAAAAACAAGTATTTCATCAGAGTATATTTTTGTAAGATATATGGGACCAAAATTTGCAATAGCATTTTCTGGAGTTGATATAGAAGGAACAGAAGGATTTTTAAAAACACTTAAAGAAGAAATTGAAAAAATTAAAATTGTTGAAGAAGATGAAGAAAATCCTAAGAAAAAGAAACAAAAAATTGTTAATGATAGAGATTCTTTCCCAAGAACTAATTTTGTAATTGCAGATTACTACAAAGGAACAGGACTAGAAGAAGTTACAAAAAAATTAGAAGAATATCTTGATGATGCACCAAAAGATGAAAGTAATATTAGTTATATCTAGGAGGTTAATATGGTAAGCGATAAAACTATGAATTTCAAGGTTGAAAAGGATAAAGAGGTTAAAGCAAAAGAAGTTCTAAAAGAAGTATATGATGCTTTAATTGAAAAAGGATATAATCCAGTAAATCAAATAGTTGGATATATTTTATCTGGAGATCCAACATATATAACAAGTCATAAAAATGCTAGAAATCTAATTAGAGTAATAGAAAGAGATGAATTACTTGAAAAGATGGTAAAACATTATATAGGGTTAGATAATTAATATGCGAAAACTTGGAATAGATTATGGAAAAGTTAGAACAGGAATTGCAATAACAGATGAATTAGGTATTACATCTCAAGGACTAAAAACAATAACACATAATGGAAATGATAAAATACTTTTAAAAGAATTAGATGAGATACTTGGAGAATACGAAGTCGATACTATTGTTATTGGTATGCCTGTTAATATGAATGGTGATGAAGGCTTTAGAGTTGAAGAAACAAAATCCTTTATTCATAAATTGAAATGTAAATATAACAAAATAAAAATCGAAACAGTTGATGAAAGATTGACAACTGTACAAGCACATAATACAATGAATGAACTAGGAGTAAACAAAAAAAAGAAAAAAGAAATAGTAGATACATTATCTGCAACATATATACTTGAAGTATATATTAATAAAAGTCATTAATATTTATTTAAATATATATTAATATTTTGAAAGGAGAAAATATAATGGACGAAAATGAAAACCCAAATATAGATGAAGAATTAGACAACTTAGTAGTTTTAAATGATGAGGAAGGAAAAGAAGTTAAATTTGAATTTTTAGATTTAATTGAATATGAAAACGAAGAATATGTAATATTACTTCCAGTTGAAGAACCAGAAGATGAAGCAGGAGAAGTTGTAATATTAAAAGTAGAAGATACTGATTCAGAAGAAGAAGAATCTTATGTAAGTGTTGATGATGAAGAAACATTAAACACAGTTTTTGAAATGTTTAAAGATAAATTCAAAGATGAATTCAACTTCATTGAAGAGGAAGAAGAATAAAAATATCATTAATCTAAATAAATTTGTAAGTTTAATATTATTTAAGATAATTATAGTATCATAAAAAACAGCTTTAATTTTAAAGCTGTTTTTTTGTTTTTTCTACAAAACTAGAGCTTTTTCACCGAAGGAAAAGAGCAATAGCTGTTGAATAGATATTAATATAAAAAAGAAAGAAGGGATAATATTGAAGACTGATTTTAAAAAAAAGGACAAATCTTTATATTTTTATTTAGATGAAGATATAGATCATCACAATTCAGAAAAGATTAGAAGAAGGGCAGATTATGAAATTGAAATACATATTCCTAAAAAAGTAATTTTTGATTTTAGAAATGTTAATTTTATGGATAGCAGTGGTATAGGCATGGTAATTGGAAGATATAAATTAGTATCAATGTTTGGAGGAGAGTTAAAAATTAAAAATGTTAATAAGATTGTTAGAAAGACACTGGAAATGTCAGGACTGCTTAAAATAATAGATATAGAAGAAAATGATGAAACAGGAGGAAATAGATTTGAAGAATGTGTGTGAAAATGAAATGAAATTAGAATTCTTAAGTAAGTCTTGTAATGAAGCTTTTTCAAGAGGGGTAATTAGCGCATTTGTTTCACAGCTTGATCCAACAATTGAGGAAATTTCAGAGATTAAAACTGCAGTTTCAGAAGCAGTAACAAATTCAATAATTCATGGATATGAAAAAGAAGAAGGAATAATAACAATTATTTCTAAGATATATAAAGATTTTGTGCAAATAGAAATTATTGATAAAGGTAAAGGAATAGAAAATATAGAAGAAGCAAGAAAACCATTATTTAGTTCAAAGCCAACATTAGAAAGGGCAGGAATGGGATTTACAATTATGGAAAACTTTATGGACAGTATGGAAATTGAATCAGCTCTTGGTATGGGAACAAAAGTCATATTAAAAAGAAAAATAAAAAGTAAAGCTCCAATAACAGTTTAAAAAGGAAAGGAGTAGTATGCAAAAGATAGATACAAAAGATATCATAAATGCAAGTAATAATGAAGATTTAATGAATAAACTAATTGTTCAAAATTCACCACTTATTTGGAGCATAGTCAAAAGATTTTTGGGAAGAGGATATGAAAAAGATGATTTATATCAAATAGGATGTATTGGATTTATAAAAGCAGTAAAAAGATTTGATGAACAATACAACACAAAACTTTCAACATATGCTGTTCCATATATAATAGGCGAAATAAAGAGATTTATAAGAGATGATCGGATTAATAAAAGTAAGTAGAAGTACAAAAGAGTTACTTTTAAAAATTAAGTTAGTAGAAGAGGAATTATTAAAAAATGGAGAAGAAGCCACAATTGAAAAGCTTTCTAAAAAACTAAAAAAAACAAAAGAAGAAATTGCATTTGCTATAGAGAGCAAAAGACCTATTGAATCTATAGATGAAAATATATATAGCGATATTTCTTCCGGTAAAACAAGAATAGATGAAATTAAAAATGATAAAGATGAAACTAATACTTTAATAAATAAAATTTGTTTAAACAAAATAATACAGGAATTAGAAAATAGAGATAAACAAATAATTATACTAAGATACTATAGGGATATGTCACAAAAGGAAGTTGCAAATTTATTTAAAATATCACAAGTTCAAGTGTCAAGAATAGAGAAAAGAGTATTATTAGAAATGAGAAACAAAATTAGTGCATAAAATATAAGAAAGATATGTAGATTACAAAGGAGATGCATAAATTTGAAAAAAATAATACTTAGTATAATTGTAATTGTTTTAATCTTTTTTTTAATACCTATTTTTTTAACAAAAAGATTTGACGCTAAAAGTACAATGACAAACGATGTTCTAAGTGACAACAAGAATAATATAGGCGATTATTTTAATAGTGATAATAAATACGATTATAAAGAATACGAAAAGGTTAAACTTCTTCATGTAAAAACAGGAGAAATAGTAGAATTGGATTTAGATGAATATTTATTAGGAGTTGTATCAAGTGAAATGCCAGCAAGTTATGAAGAAGAGGCGTTAAAAGCTCAAGCAGTTGTTGCAAGAACATATACAATTTATAAAATGAAAAATAAGAAACATGAAAATGCTGATATTTGCGATGATCCAACTTGCTGCCAGGCATGGATTTCAAAGGAAGAAAGATTGGAAAAATGGAATGAAGAGGACAGACAATCAAACTGGGAAAAAATAAAAAAGGCTGTAGAAGAGACAAAAGGAAAAGTAATTACATATAATGGGGAAATTATAAATGCTTTTTTTCACTCAAATAGTGGAGGAACAACAGATACTGTGTCTTCTGTTTGGGGAGGAGAAAATCTCCCATACTTACAATCAGTTACAACAAGTGGAGAAGATTCATATTCACAGTATAATTCAGAATTAGAACTTTCTAAAGCTGAGTTTATAAATAAAATAAAAGAATATCATTCTGATTTTAACATTGATTTTACATTACAAAATCAAATAGAGATTTTAAGTTATACAGAAGGCGGAAGGATAGAAAAAATAAGAATAGGAAATTTAGAATTATCTGGCGTGGAAATAAGAAATATTTTTTCTTTAAAATCTGCAAGATTTACAATAGAAATAGGAGATGAAAATATTAAATTTAAGGTAATTGGTTATGGACATGGAGTTGGAATGAGTCAAACAGGTGCGGATAGTATGGCTAAGAAAGGAAGTAATTATGAAGATATAATAAAGCACTTTTATACAGGTATAGAAATAAAAGATATTTAATTCCAAAACATTTTAAATGTATATATATTATATAATTGGGAATAATCTTACTAAAGAAAAATTGAGGTGAAAATATGAATAGAGGAAGAAGATATATAAGAGAAGAAAAAGGAAGGACTTTCAAAAAGCAGTTTTATTTTGCTTTAACTATATTTGCTGTTTTCCTAATAACATTCATTATAACATTTATTTTATATAACAATAAAATAAAAAAATCTATTTCACATTCACTAGAAACCAAAGAAATATCAGATTTAGTTCCTAATTATAGTGAGTATAATGATGAAACATATAAAACTAAAAGTGCTAATAAAGATATTGGAAAAACAATTGAAAATGTAATTAAAGAAACAGAGAGCCAATTAAACAGAAACGAAAAAAATTCAATTCAAACAAATGAAATAAATGAAGAAAATAAAACAAATGAAAATATTGTTGAAACAAATAGTAATGTATATAATACAAGAACTCAAACAAAAGATCCTGAATTTACTATACCAGTTGAGGGTGAAATTATAAGAGAATTTGCAAAAGATAATCTTATATATTCAAACACATTAGATGAATGGATTGTACATTTAGGAATTGATATAAAAGCACAAAGAACAAAGGTAGTAAATGCTTCAGAAAGCGGAAAAATAATATCTATAAAAAATGATCCAAGATATGGATTAACTATAATTATGGAACATGTAAATGGATATAAAACAGTTTATGCAAATCTATTATCAACAGAATTTGTAAAAGAAGGCGATTATATAAATAAAGGAGATGCAATAGGAACTGTTGGAAATTCATCAGCATTTGAAATTTCTGATGAGCCACATCTACATTTTGAGATATTAAAAGATAATGTAAATGTTGATCCAAAGCTATATATAAATTAATAAAAAAAATAAAAACATGAAAATATTTAATAATTATAAATATAGAAAAAGATAGTAAATAAATTTATATTTACTATCTTTTTTTCTTGAAAAAAATTACGCTTAAATATATAATATATAAAGAATAATTTTGGAGGAAAATTGGAGGAAAAAATGTCTAGAGATCCACTACAAATAAAACAATATAATATAATTAAAAAGAAAAAACATAAGCATCCAATAATTAGAGGGATAATAAAGACATTTTTTATCCTATTATTAACTATTATTTTACTCGCTATAATCTTAGGTGGATATGTAGCATATAGAATTTATGATGTTGTAAAAGATGTAAGACTAAGTAAAAATGATTTAACAATTAAATATGAAAATTCAGTAGTAAAAGATATAAATGGAAATACAATTGCTGTTTTAAATGGAGATGAAAATAGACAAAGTATTTCAATTGATGAAATGAGCAACTACTTACCATTAGCGTTTGTATCTATTGAAGATGAAAGATTTTATGAACATCAAGGTATAGATATAAAGAGAACACTTGGAGCAACATATACATATTTAACAAATAAAGGTGAATCGCCATTTGGAGGTAGTTCAATCACACAACAGCTAGTTAAAAATTTAACTCAGGAAACAGAAGATACTTGGCAAAGAAAAGTAAGAGAAATGGCAAGAGCATATTATCTAGAACAGGAAATGACAAAAGATCAGATATTAGAGCTATATTTGAATTTGATTTTCCTAGGAGATACAGTTTATGGAGTTCAACAAGGATCTATTTATTATTTTAACAAAGATGCAAGTGATTTAAGTTTAGCAGAAAGTGCATTTTTAGCTGGAATAAACCATTCTCCAAATTCATATGACGCATTTTCAGAAGATGAAGAAGAAATTGATAAAATAAAAAATAGGGTAAAAGTTGTTTTAGAAAAAATGAAACAACTTGGAAAAATTACTGAAGAAGAATATTTCGAAGCAAGAGAGGAAGTTGAAGAAGGACTTCCATTTGAAGAAGGCAATATTTCTCAAACGTTTTTCTCATACTATATAGATGCTGCATTAACTCAGATAATAAATGACTTAATGGAGAGACATGATTGGACATATGAGCAAGCAAAATTATATTTATTTGGTGGAGGATTTACGATATATACGACATTTAATCCAGATATTCAACAAGTTATAGATAATGAATTTAATGATCCAAAATTATATAGAACAGCAAGGGATGTAAATGGGGATATTCAAGAATCACAAGCTGCAATGGTAATACTAGATCATACAAATGGATATGTTTTAGCAATAGGTGGAGGATTAAGAGAAAAACAAGCTGCATTTGGATTTAATAGAGCAACTGATGCTAAAAAACAAACAGGTTCATCAATGAAACCAATAGCAGTTGTTGCACCAGCTATTGATCAAGGAATAATAACAGCAACAACAATATTTGATGATGATCCAACAACATTCTATTATGGAAATGAAGAATTTTCACCAAAGAATTATGGAGCTTATAGAGGATTGATTACCACTAGAGAGGCAATTGCAACATCTCAAAACATACCTATGGTTAAGGGAATGAGTCTTCTTACACCTGAAAGATCTGTTGAATTTATGAAAAGCGCGGGACTTACATTAGATGAAAGAGATAGAGGACTTGCTCTTGCTTTAGGTGGATTTACATATGGAATCACGCCTTTAGAGATGGCGGGTGCATATGGTGCAATTGCAAATAATGGATTATATATACAGCCAACATTCTATACTAAAGTTGTAGATTCAGAAGGAAATGTTGAAATGGAAGTAAATCAAAGAAAAACACAAATTATGAAACCATCTACAGCATATGTTGTAAAGGATATTTTAACAGAACCAGTAAAACCAGGAGGAACAGCTACAATTTGTGCAATGGATGAAATGAGCGTAGCTGCAAAAACTGGAACAACAAATTCAGATTATGATAGATGGCTATGTGGATTTACACCATATTATACTGCAACAGTTTGGTATGGTTATGACACTAGTGCGACAGTAACAGGATGGAGTACAAGCCCTGCTGCAATAATCTGGAGCGATGTAATGAAAAATATACATATGGGATTAACAATGAAGAAATTTAGTGACGATGTTCCAGATGGAGTTGTACAAGCAGAAGTATGTAAAAAATCAGGATTTTTAGCTACCCCTGCATGTAGAAATTCAGGAACAGCATATACTGAATATTTTGTAGCAGGAACTGAACCTGTAGGAACATGTCCATATCATTCATCATTAAAAGTTTGTACAGAAACCGGACTTGTTGCAAATGATCGTTGCCCAAATGTAAGATATGTTTATGGAAGAGGAGAATATGTTGGAAATAGTAGTCTATGGAGAACAAATTCTGGCTATGGAAAACCAACAAATATTCCACTTAAAACATGTACATTACATTAATTAATGATAAAAAGATAAATTGTATTTAAAACGAGGTGTTTATGACAGCTATATATATTACTTTATATTTAGTAATAATGAATTTAATAACATTTTTTGTAATGTATTTAGATAAAAGAAAAGCAAAAAAAGGAAAATGGAGGATAAAAGAATCAACATTATTTATTCTTGCTGCGCTTCGGAGGAGCGATAGGAGGAATGATTGGAATGAAAAAATTTAGACATAAAACTAAAAAATCTAAATTTATTATTGGATTTCCTTTGCTTTTAATAATACATATAATTTTAATTTTGCTTTATATATTTTAAAGCAAACTAATAAGTGAATCAATAAGTAAAATAATAAGTAAAATAATAATAAATAAAAAATAGTTATTAATGTTTTAATATAATTGACTCAAAGAAAAAAACCTTTAATTGCCCAAATTTAGGCAGGAACAAGTAAAAAAACAAACAAACATACAGTACACATAATATTTGTAAATAAATGTAAGAAAGTATATCAAATAATAATAAAGTGAATAACCAATTTCCTAAAAGCTTACTTTTTGTATTATTCACAAAGTTATCCACAGTTTCCACATAAAAATATGTTTGATTTACATTTTTAATTATGAGGTTACATAAATATGGAAAATTGTCATACAGGCGTAATAAATCTGTAATATTTTTGTAACAATTGACAATTTAAAAAAATTTTGATAAAGTTTAAACACTGTTTAAATAATAGTTTGGAGGATTTATAATGGTAGAAAAAACAATGGATGACATAGTTAATCTATGTAAAAACAGAGGATTTGTATATCCTGGTTCAGATATATATGGAGGGTTAGCAAATTCATGGGATTATGGACCACTTGGAGCAGAACTTAAAAAGAACATAAAAGATATGTGGTGGAAAAAATTTATTAAGGAATCTAAATATAATGTTGGAATAGACGCAGCAATAATAATGAATCCAGAAGTTTGGGTAACAACAGGTCATGTTGGAGGATTTAGTGATCCACTTATTGATTGTAAAGAATGTAAAACAAGACATAGAGCAGACAAGTTAATAGAAGAGTGGGGATTTAAACAAGGGAAAGATATATCTGGTTTAGATGGTTGGAGTAATGATGAATTAGTAAAATACATAAATGAAAATAAAATTGAATGTCCAAATTGTGGTAAAGTTAATTTTACAGAAATTAGAAAATTTAATTTAATGTTCAAAACATTCATGGGAGTTACAGAAGATGCAAAATCAGAAGTATATTTAAGACCAGAAACTGCACAACGGAATGTTTGTTAATTTTAAAAATGTACAAAGAACAACAAGAAGAAAACTTCCAATGGGTATTGGACAAATGGGACGTTCTTTTAGAAATGAAATAACACCAGGAAATTTCATTTTTAGAACAAGAGAATTTGAACAAATGGAACTTGAATTTTTCTGTAAGCCAGGAACTGATTTAGAATGGTATGAATATTGGAAAAAATTCTGCAAGGATTGGCTTCTAGGAATTGGAATAAAAGAAGAAAACTTAAGAATGAGAGAACATGAAAAGGCAGAACTTTCTTTCTATAGTAAAGGAACAACAGATATAGAATATTTATTCCCATTTGGATGGGGAGAACTTTGGGGAATAGCAGATAGAACAGATTATGATTTATCAAGACATATGGAAGCTTCAAAACAAGATTTAACATACTTAGATCCAGAGACAAATGAAAAATATATTCCATATTGTGTTGAACCAGCAGTTGGTGTAGATAGAATTTTCTTAACCGTTATATGTGATAGCTATGATAGAGAAGAATTAGGAGAAGGAGATGAAAGAACAGTTCTTCACATTCATCCAAGTATTGCACCATATAAAGCAGCAGTTCTTCCACTTTCTAAAAAACTATCTGATAAAGCAGAAGAAGTATTTGATATGATATCTAAAAAATTCATGTGTGAATATGATGAAGCTGGAAGTATAGGAAAAAGATATAGAAGAGAAGATGAAATAGGAACACCTTATTGTATAACAATAGATTTTGAAACAGAAAACGATAATTCTGTTACAATAAGAGATAGAGACACTATGGAACAGGTAAGAGTAAAAATTGATGAATTAGAAAACTGGTTAGATGAAAAAATAAACGGATAAAGCAATAAAACATATAAAACAAAAAACACTTCGTATAAGAAGTGTTTTTTTATCGAAATTTGTCGAAAAGTTTTGCCAAAAAAGCATTGTTTTTATCGGATTGTTTAAATATAATAAAAATATCCCTAATCAAAGGAAATCTTTGAGAAAGGAGGTGGGTTATTGTGACTGGCTACATGTTGATATATCTTCTACTTCAGAAAATTGAAAAATTAGAAGAAGAATTGAAGAAATATCAAAACAACAGAGAAACCTAAAAAATTACATAGTAATTTCAGAGCAGTTCTCCCTGCTCTGTTTTTTAATAAAAAAAAGATATGTGTTTCTCCCCACATATCTGGTACGTTATTGTTTGGCTACACTAAACAATTACGCTTAAGCTATAAATATTATAGCATTTATTATATTATATGTCAAATGAATTAAAATTATTTATTAAAATAGTAAGTTGATTATTATTAATACTGGTAAAAAACATTAATCTATGATATTATAAAAAAAACAAATTGAGAAGGAGAAATAAATGCAAACTAAATGGACTAAAAACCAGATGCAAGCAATTAAAAAAGAAGGTAGTAATTTATTAGTTGCTGCTGCTGCACGGAAGCCGGTAAAACAACTGTGCTTGTTGAAAGAGTTATAAACAGAATTATAAATGATAATATAGATATTGATAAAATATTGATAGTTACATTTACAAATGCAGCTGCTTCTGAAATGAGAGAAAGGATACTTGATTCTTTATATAAAAGGATAGATGAAGATCCTAATAATATAAATTTAGCAAAACAAGTAACATTAATTAACAAAGCAAATATTTCAACAATTCACTCATTTTGTTTAGATGTAATTAAAAACAATTTTTATGAAATAGGTATATCTCCTAATTTTAGAATAGGAGATAATTCAGAAATAGAACTTTTAAAGCAAGAAACATTAGAAGAAGTATTTGAAGATTTTTATGAAGAAAACAATCAAGAATTCATAAACTTAGTAAATATTTATGGTGGATATAAAGATGATGAAGCATTAAAAAATCTAATAATGGATATATATAATTTCTCTATAAGTAGTCCTTTCCCAAAAGATTGGATTCATGAATCAATTGAGAAATTTAATTTAAAAGATAAACTTAGAGATGATTTTTCAAATACTGTTTGGGGTAAGATTTTAATCCAGAATTTTAAAGATGAAATAAATGACGAAATTAATACATTAGAAGGATTAAAAAATGAGATATCAAAAGAAGATAACTCACAAAAATATGTAGATCTTCTTTCAAGTGATATTAATATATTGAAAACAATTGAAAAAAGATCTAATACATTTGATGAAATATATGAATTTTTACAAAATATAAAATTTGATATGCTTCCTAGATTAAAATATGCAAATGAAGACGTCAAAGGAAAAGTAAAAAGTGCAAGAGAAGAAATAAAGGATAAAATCAAGGAATTTAAAGATAAAATATTTTCAAACACCTCAGAAGAAGAGAATAAAAACATATATGAAATGTATAGAGTTTTATTAAGCATAGAAAAAGTAATACTTAAATTTATTGAAGAATATCAAAAAAACAAAGCAGACAAAAACATTATAGATTTTTCAGACATAGAACATTTTGCGTTAGATATATTAGTAAGAAAAGATGAAGATGGTAAATACATACCAACAGATATTGCAAAAAAATACAGAGAAAAATTTAAAGAAATTGCAATAGATGAGTATCAAGATAGCAACTTGGTACAAGAATATATTTTATCAACAGTATCAAATAATAATAATATATTTATGGTTGGAGATGTAAAACAAAGTATATATAAATTTAGACAAGCAAGGCCAGAACTATTTCTAGAAAAATACAATTCATATGAATTAGCAGATATTGAAAATGATAGTAGAAACTGCGAAGGAAATACATTAATTCAATTATTTAAAAATTTTAGAAGTAGAAAAGGTATTTTAGAGTTAACAAATTTTGTTTTTGCAAACATAATGAGTAAAGATCTAGGAGATATAGAATACAATGAAAATGAGTATTTGAATTATGGACTAGATTTTGAAGAAGATCAAAAAGATGAAAAAAAAGAAGATTTATTCATCCCAGAATTACATATTATTAATTTAAACAATGATGATAATGATGCTAATGAAATCAATGAAGAACAAGATAATGAACAAGATGAAGAACAAGAAGAAGAACAAGATGAAGAAGAGGTATTAAGGAATGAAGAAATAGAAGCAAAATTTGTTGCAAATAGGATAAAGAAACTAGTTACAAGTGGATATAAAATATGTGATAAAGATGGTAGCTTACGAAATGTGACATATAAAGATTTTGTAATCTTGCTTAGGACAACTTCAAAAGTTGCATCAGTTTATGAAACTGAGTTAACAACTTTAGGTATACCTGTTTTTAATGATGCATCTCAAAGCTATTTTGAAAGTGAAGAAATAGAAGATGTAATGGCTTTACTTAAAATAATTGACAATCCAAATTCTGATATTCCACTTGTTACAATTTTAAGATCTAGTATTTTTGGATTTACAGATAATGAATTATTAAAAATAAGATTAAAAACAAAAGATACTTCTTTTTATAATGCACTTAAAAATTATGTTGTAAATGAAGATATAGATATAGATTTGAATGAAGATAATAAAACTAATGATGTGCTTAAATTAAAAATAGATAATTTCTTTGAAAAATTAAATACATGGCAAGAAAAGCAAGAAGTATTAACTTTAGATGAATTTATATGGTATCTATATAATGAAACGAATTATTATGATTATGTATGTAGTATGCCAGATGGTAATATTAAAACAGCAAATTTAAAATTATTATTTGAAAAAGCAAAAGACTATGAAAGAGCAAGTTTTAAAGGATTATATAATTTCATAAACTATATAGAAAAACTAAAAAAATCATCTCGGAGATACAACATCTGCAAAAATAATTGGTGAAAATGAAAATGTAGTAAGAATTATGAGTATTCACAAAAGTAAAGGTTTAGAGTTTCCAATAGTATTCTTAAGCGGTACAGGAAAACAGTTTAATATGAAGGATTTAAACAAAGACATATTACTTCATCAAGATTTAGGATTTGGACCAAAGTATGTAAATTTTGAAAGGAAAATAGAATATTCAACTTTGGCAAGAGAGGCAATAAAAACACAATTAAAAAGAGAAATACTTTCAGAAGAGATGAGAATTCTTTATGTTGCACTAACAAGAGCAAGACAGAAATTAATAATTACAGGAATCGATAAAGACTATACTAAATCAATACAGCAAAAGAAAATGAGAATAAACAATAATGAAAAAATAGATAAATCGTTAATCTTAAAATCTAAATCATATTTAGATTGGCTAGAAATGATATCTATTAAGTGTAATAAAAATATGCTTGATATAAAAATACATCTTAAAAATGAAGATGCAGACTTAGATATGACAGAATATAAAGAATTAATTGAAGATGAAAAAAATTCAAATTCAATTTGTGAAGATGATTTACCATATGAAAATAAAGATTGCTTAAAAGATATAGAAACAATTTTAAATTGGGAATACCCATATAAAGATATAGTATCTATTGAAGGCAAAAGCTCAGTAACTAAATTATCACATGAAACAGAAGAAGAAATTGAAATAAGTGCAAAACCAAAATTTATTGAAGCAAAAAAAGTAAGTGGTGCTCAAAAAGGTACTTTAATTCATTTAGTAATGCAAAAGTTGGATTTTAGAAAAACATATAACAAAGATGATATTAAAGAATTATTAATTGATTTAGTAAAAAGACAGATAATATTAGAAGAAGAGTTACAATATATTGATATTGATAAAATATATAGATTTACTCAGTCTAATTTGTATAAAAGAATACAAAATGCAAAATATATATTTAAAGAAGAACCTTTTTACATTTCAATACCTACAGAGAATTTTAAAGATGAAAATATTTTAGTTCAAGGTATAATTGATTTATATTTTATAGAAAATGATGGAAATATTGTTCTAGTAGATTACAAAACGGACTATGTAGAAAATAATGAGAAGGGAGAAAGCCAATTAGTAGAAAAATATAAAAAACAAATAGAATTATATAAAGATGCATTAGAAAAATCACTTGGCAAAAAAATAGAAGAAAAATATATATATTCTACATATTTATCTACGGAAATTCAAATTTAGCATTTACAAAATGTAAATTATGTTATATAATTATGTAAATTTAATGTGTATAGGAGAATTTATATGGACAAATTAAAAAAGTACTTCCGATATCTATTATTATTTATATTAATGTATATAACAGTTACTCTTATAACAGCCCTTGGAATGAGAAAACAAAAAGAGGATTTTACATGTGATATAGTAGGAAACCAAAAATACAGTATTGAAGTAGAAGATGCTAATTCATCAAATTTAGGAGGACAAATCAATGTTAAAGTTACAAACAAAACAGGCGAAATTCAAACAGATAAGTATTTAAAAATTGATTTGTATGATGAAAATAGTTTAGTTAAAACTAAATATCAAGAAATTAAATATTTAAACATTGATGAAACAAATAGATTTGAAATTATATTTGAAGAGAAAAATATAAATAGAGGCATTATATCCGTAGTTGATGATATTGAAGGTGAAAACAAGGAAGAAATAAAAAAAGAGATATCAGGGAAGTATATAGAATATGACTATACAAAAGATCAAGATGCTGCAAGAGTTGCAGTTCCAATATTTGCAATGATTGGAGCAATCTTATTTATATAATTAATTAGTAATTAATTAGTAATTCATAAATAATTTAAATACAATATTAATATTTTTAAATAGAACATGAAAATGTTCTATTTTTTTGAGCTTAAAACTTGTAATATAAAAAGTGTTATGATAGAATTTAAAAGTAAAAATATATATAAAGGAAGATATAATTGAAAGCAAATATAAAAGACTTAAATCTTACGGATTTAAAGATTGCATTAGAGGACTTAGGAGAAAAACCATATAGGGCAGAACAGATATTTAAATGGATATTTGTAGAAAATGTTACAAGCTTTGATGATATGACTAATATTTCAAAAGAACTTAGAGAAAAACTAAAAGAAAAGTTTGATTTTCATAATTTTAATATTCTACAAAAACAAATATCTAAAGATGGAACAAAAAAATATCTGTTTGATACATTAGATGGAAATGCAATAGAGTCTGTTTTAATGGAATATAAATATGGAAAAACAATCTGTGTATCATCACAAATTGGATGCAAAATGGGATGTAAGTTTTGCGCATCAACAGGAATAAAATTTGCAAGAAATTTAACACCTGGTGAGATTGTTGAACAGCTTTTAAACATACAAAGAGATGAGAATATTAAAATTTCAAATCTTGTGTTTATGGGAATAGGTGAGCCTTTAGATAACTTTGATAATGTGATGAAAGCAATAGAGATTTTAAACAATCAAAAAGGAATAAATATGGGTGCAAGACATATTTCAATTTCAACAAGTGGATTAGTTCCAAAAATTTATGAACTTGCGGATAAGAATATTCAATGCACGCTTTCCATTTCACTTCATAGTGCAGATAATAAAAAAAGAAGTCAGATGATGCCAGTAAATGATACTTACAATATTGAAGAATTGATTAAGGCATGTAAATACTATATAGAAAAAACAAATAGAAGAATATCTTTTGAATATGCATTGGCAAAGGAAAACAATGATAATTTAGAAGATGCAAAGGCATTAGTAAAGCTTTTAAAAGGAATGCTTTGCCATGTGAATTTAATACCAATTAATAAAATAGAAGGTGGAAAATTTAATAAAAGTACAAATGAAAATATTATAAAATTTAGAGATTATCTAAATGACCATGGAATAGTTGCAACAATAAGAAGAGAACTAGGGTCAGATATAGATGCAGCATGTGGACAGCTCAGAAAAAAAGAGGTGGAAAAATGTTAAAT
>JAEEGL010344144.1_pt1 | contig 19897 bp, 13 predicted proteins | sample 9134231 | NCBI WGS metagenome assembly JAEEGL01 (sample SAMN16246548, study PRJNA631951) | gut metagenome | biome: gut microbiome; feature: rumen; material: fiber-attached | host: Bos | place: Iran: Karaj | collected 2018-10 | reverse complement strand
CCGTGGCGCTGGTGTGACAGCCACCGCAGAGCTCCATGGAGTAGTCCTTGTCGAAGACCACCACGCGCACCTTGTCGCCGTATTTCTCGCCAAACAAAGCCGTGGCGCCCATGGCTTTGGCCTCTTCGATAGGCATTTCGGCGTAGGTCACATTGGGGATGTTTTCGCGGATCTTCTGGTTGACGATTTTCTCCACTTGACGGATCTCTTCGGACGTCATCTTGGCGAAGTGACTGAAGTCGAAGCGCAAGCGCTGGTCGTCGACCAACGAGCCCTTTTGCTCCACGTGGCTACCCAATACCTGCCTTAAGGCAGCGTGCATCAGGTGGGTGGCGCTGTGGTTGTTGGCGATGCGCTGACGACGTTCTGCATCGACGGTAGCGGTGAAAGCCACCTCGGGGTTCTGAGGCAGTTGCTCGGTAATGTGGATGACGAGGTTGTTCTCCTTCACCGTGTTCAAAATCTTGATGGTCTCGTTTTCTGAAGTCAGGGTGCCGGTGTCGCCTACCTCACCGCCCATCTCGGCATAGAACGGGGTCTTGTCGAGGACAATCTCGAAGTGGGTCTTTTTCTTGGCCACCACCTCGCGGAAACGCAGGATGTGGCTCTCGCAGCTCATGTCGGTGTAGCCGACAAACTCGGTGGGCTGCTCGCTCTCGTTCACCACCACCCAGTCGCCATTGGCTTTCTCGGCGGCCTTGCGGGAGCGGTTTTTCTGTTCTTCGAGGTTGGCCTTGAAGCCGTCCATATCAACATTCAGACTTTTCTCGTTGGCCATCAGCTGGGTGAGGTCGATGGGGAAGCCGTAGGTGTCGAACAGCTCGAAGGCGAAGCCACCGTCGATGTCTTGATTGGGATGTTGTTCCACGTAACTCTCGAAACGCTTGATGCCTTGTGCCAGAGTGCGCAGGAACGAAGCCTCTTCTTCACGGATGACCTTGCTGACTAATTCCTGTTGCGACTTGATCTCAGGGTAGTTGTGCTCCATCTGTTGCACAAGGATGGGCAGCAGCTGGCACACAAACGGCTCGTCGAAACCGAGGAAAGTGAATCCGTAGCGTACGGCACGACGCAGCACGCGGCGGATGACATACCCGGCGCCAGTGTTCGATGGCAGCTGGCCATCGGCAATGGCGAAACTCACGGCACGCAGGTGGTCGGCGATGACGCGCATGGCCACGTCGGTCTTTTCTGCCTTGCCGTATGGGATGCCCGACATTTTGGCGATTTCTTGGAGCAGCGGTTGAAACACATCAGTGTCATAATTGGAAGTCTTGCCTTGAATGACACGAACCAGACGCTCGAATCCCATGCCGGTATCAACGTGCTTGGCGGGAAGCTCCACCAGATGACCGTCGGCCATGCGGTTGTATTGCATGAACACGAGGTTCCAAATCTCGATCACCTGCGGGTCGTCCATGTTGACGAGGTCGCGGCCAGGGATTTGCTTGCGGGCTTCTTCGTCACGCAGGTCGATATGGATTTCCGAGCAAGGGCCGCAGGGACCCGTCTCGCCCATCTCCCAGAAGTTGTCCTTCTTGTTGCCGTAAAGGATGCGGTCTTCCGTGACGTGTTCTTTCCAATAGTTATATGCTTCCATATCAGCGGGTTGGCCGTCTTTCTCATCGCCACCGAAGACGGTGACATAGAGCTTGTCCTTGTCGATTTTCACTACTTCGGTGAGGTACTCCCAAGCGTAAGCGATGGCTTCCTTTTTGAAATAGTCGCCAAACGACCAGTTACCAAGCATCTCGAACATGGTGTGGTGGTAGGTGTCGTGCCCCACTTCCTCCAAATCATTGTGCTTGCCGGATACACGCAGACATTTCTGCGAGTCGGCGGCGCGTTTCCATTTGGTGGGCTGGTTGCCCAAGAAAATGTCCTTGAACTGGTTCATGCCAGCGTTGGTGAACATGAGAGTAGGGTCGTTCTTGACGACGATAGGTGCTGATGGCACTATGGCATGCTCCTTGGAACGGAAGAAGTCCAAAAAGCTGTTCCTGATTTCGTATGCGTTCATTGGAATGAATTTTCAAAAAAACGTGCAAAGTTAGGCTTTTTTTGTAATTTTGTCCAATATTTGTGGAAATATGACAATGCGAAACAAAGATAATAATTCAAAGCGGGCAAGCGAACGAGTGGGACGTGCCTTCGTTTTTTTGCTCACAACTTTTGTGTTCGCTTTAGTCATTGTGGTGCTCATATATTTTTTTTTCGGATCGCCGAAAGAAAAAATGCAGGCTCGCGAGATCGAGTACTTGAAACTTCAGTACGAGATACTTAATGACAAGTTGGACGAGGTGGAGTTGCTTGTGGAGGACCTTCAGCAGCGCGATGACAATGTTTATCGAGCCATCTTTGAGGCTGAGCCGATTCCTTCTTCGGTGCGTAAGTCGGGCTTCTCAAGAGCCGACCGTTATGGAGCCCTTTATGGCTATAAAAACTCTGACATCGTTGTGAATGTGACCCAAAGGCTTGATGTCATCGCCAGCCAGATGTATTACCAGTCGAAGTCATACGACGAGGTCTTCGAGATGGCGCGGAACAAGTCGAAGATGCTGGCTTGTATTCCGGCCATCATCCCTGTGAAAGAGTCGCAGATCCGTCAGATTTCGTCTTATTTTGGTTATCGTACTGATCCTATTTACAAGGTGAGTAAATTTCATAGTGGGATGGATTTTGCCGCGCCTGTGGGTACGGAAATCTTTGCCCCCGCTGACGGTGTAGTGGTGAAGGAAGAACGGAATTTTTGGGGCTACGGCAATTTGCTTACGATAGATCACGGCTATGGTTATAAAACGCAATATGCACATCTGTCGCAATTCGCCGTCAGGCAAGGACAGAAGGTGAAACGCGGACAACTCATTGGCTATATAGGAAACACTGGCAAAACCACGGGTTCACATCTGCATTACGAAGTGTTGAAAAATGATGTTCCTGTGGACCCGATACATTTCTTCTTCAACGACCTTTCGCCCGAAGAGTATGAAAAGATTTTGGAACAGGCGGAAATGCCCTCATTAACAATGGATTAAGCTATGGAAGAGAACAAACCGGAAAAATACTATTACACCATCGGTGAAGTGGCAAAGATGTTCGGAGTCAACACTTCGATGATTCGTTATTGGGAGAATGAGTTTGATGTACTCCGTCCCCGGAAAAACAAGAAGGGTAACCGTTTGTTCACCCAGCGTGACGTGCGTTATGTCCATGTCATCTATCACCTCACGAAGGTGAAAGGCTATACTTTGGCCGGTGCCAAGATGGCATTGAAGGAGAAATTCTCCGAATACGAGGAGCGGGTGATCATGCTTGAAACCTTGGATAAGACAAGAAAATTCCTCGTTGACCTTGACAAGGAATTGGCATCACGAATTAAGAACTAAAAATTTAGAATTTTGAGATGATAGTCGTTACTGGTGCGGCGGGATTTATCGCTAGCAATGTGGCGGAGATATTGAACCGGCTGGGTTTCAATGACCTTGTCCTTGTTGATGATTTCACGAAGGAAGAAAAGAAAAGAAATTACGAACACCTTGTTTATAAGAAGTTGTTGGAGCGCGATGCCTTTTTTGATTGGTTTGACGACCACCGTGTTAATATAGAGTTTGTCATTCATCTTGGGGCAAGGACTGACACCACAGAATTCAATTATGAGGTTTTCCGACAATTGAATGTGGATTATACCATCAGTATATGGAAGCGGTGCGTCGAATATCAGATTCCGTTGATATATGCCTCATCAGCAGCTACATACGGAATGGGGGAATTGGGTTATGATGACCGGCATGATATTGTTTTTGAATTGAAGCCATTGAATCCGTATGGACATTCCAAAAACGAGATTGACAAATATATCTTAAGCCAAGAAAAACAGCCTCCTTTTTGGGCGGGATTGAAGTTCTTCAATGTGTATGGCCCCAATGAATTCCACAAGGGCAAGATGGCTTCAGTGATTCTTCATGCTTTTCGGCAGATCAAGGAAACCGGGACGGTTAAGTTGTTCCGCTCGCATAATCCTAATTATATGGATGGCCAGCAGCTGCGTGATTTTGTCTATGTGAAAGACGTGGCCAAGGTGATTCTTTGGTTGATGCGGCATCAGCCTGAAAGTGGTTTGTATAATGTGGGCACCGGCAAGGCGCGCTCGTTTTATGATCTTGCTGACAGCACCTTTAAGGCGATGGGATTGGAAACCAATATCGAGTTTATTGATACGCCGTTGGAAATTCGTGACAAATACCAGTATTTCACGGAGGCCAATATGGCTAAATTGCGCAGTGTAGGTTACACGGAGGCGTTTACCAGCCTTGAAGATGGGGCTCGGGAATATGTTGAATTTTTGTTATCTCATTAAGAGTAGTGTCAGTAAATGTATCCCAAATTTTTAATCTGATTGGTATATAATTTGGAAAAAGTTGTTTTACAAATTCTATTTCAAATACTAAACGCAAATCATTTTCATCAGCATCTGGGTGTACCTCGTGTTTTGATCCTATTCGGGCGATTTTAATGAGATAAAGATCTCGAATGCCTTGTTTTTTAATATAAGGTATGAAATAGTATAATTTATTTAGGGCTACTGTAGTTGGGAATTTTTTCCCTGTGTAGTATATTCTGGCAGAACCGTCAAGAAATAAATCAATGTTTTCATTTTTCACCAAACTAACGAGGACACTTTGATTATTATTTGCAGTAATAGAATCGTTGATATTTTCTTTGTGACGAATGATTCCAGTAGGAAACTCCTTTTGTATTTCATGATAATTGACGGGCTTTTCAATTCCAAGATAGGCCATAATTGAGTCACCAATAAATTTTGCCAAGTTAACGGGAACAGCATTGCCAATCATTTGTTCCATCCCCGTTTTTGTTCCTATGAATTTGAAATCCTTAGGAAAGGTTTGAATCATACCGCGTTCTTGTGTGGTCAAAGGCCGTATTCCTTCCAAAGAAGAGACAGGGTCAGTGGGATGTAGTGTATAGCCGGCGGGCATAGGACGGTTAACTCCACGAATAGTTGGGCTGGGCTCGTCAATGCTAAAAATACCTCTTCGTGCATAACTTCGGGGATGGCGATAATAGTACTTAATGTTTAATTGATCGCCGAAATATTCAGCAATTGTCATTTCTTTTGAAGATTGTCGTTTCTCCAAAACATCTAACATAAAATCGTCTTTTTCGCCTAAACGTCCAATCATTATGAAACGTTTGCGCCGTTGTGGAACTCCGCAAAGACTTGCGTTCAAAACGGTTTCTGTCAATCCGTAACCATGTTCTTTAAAGATTTTTCTTGCCTCGATCAGTTTTCCTGTTTTTAGAATACGGTCAACGTTCTCCATAACAAACCATTCGGGTTTGATGGCAGTGACGATTTTTGCGTAGCTTATGGTAAGGTCTCCTCGTCCGTTGTTTTCATCGCGTTTTCCTGCTGACGAAAAATCTTGGCAAGGGGGGCCTCCAATAATTATGTCAGGCTTATATTTAGCGATTTTTGAGACAGATTGCTCCACATCTGACAAATCTTGCTTGAAGATGGGATGTCTGAAATTATTGTGATATACAGTTACCGCTTCATCCCAATTATCAAAAGCAGCAAGAACTTTGAATCCAGCTTTTTGAAAACCGAGGCTTAATCCGCCACAACCACAGAAAAGATCTACTGTTTTCATCTTTATTCAAATATATCTGGACTGTTAACTAATACTGCGTCAAATCTTCTTTCGGGACTTAGCAGATCTTGTCCGCCGCCAAGAATGATGTTTTTTATCTCGTATTTGGAAATCCTCGGTTTCACAAGCTCATCTCCTTTTAAGAAAGCATGTGATTTTGTTCCAGGCAACGCAAAAGCCTTGTCGTTAGCCAAATTGTAGGACTGTAAACGAATAATCCGTTTGTAATCAAACATGTCGTAAGTGACATAGTCAAGAAGCATTTTGTAAAGCCAAATGATTGTTCTGTGGAATCGGTTCAATTTTGTGATGTTTGAACAATCTTCAGTGCAACACATTTGTATAATTGAGAGATTTGACCAAACAAACACATCAAGACAGTCTTCTTTCAGTCGCATTTTGTTTCCCTCGGTCTTCCAAATTGGCTGGATAATCAATGGCTGTTGTTTCTCACACATGTCGGTAGAGACCGCCAAAACTGATGATTCAATTTGCTTATAATGTGACAAAACTTCTTCGATTTCTTCCCAATGGTTGATTTGTGGCACTTTTCGCAGGAGCGACCTCAAATGTTCTTTTTTCTCAATCGTATTATAGTTTGCGCAGATGCTACATGCAAGAAAACAAATTGTGGGAGGTCGCATGACGATTTCTGTACCCCACTCTGTCTCTGGAAGGTGTTTTGTCGTATTATCGGGAAGTGCCGTTAGTTTAACTTCAAGTCCAGACAATAATTCGTTAGTATCATTGTTGAGCATAACTAAATCAATCTTTTCCCTTTCACCTTGGTAGAATTTCTCATACGGCGCAAAGCCAGCTTCAAAGTTAAAATAAGCTTGTTCGCTTAAAGGTGAAATTCCTAACAAATCCTTTCCGTCAATGTGGTTGTGGACGATAGTATTGTCGGAGGAGGTGCATATATAAACAGGTTTCATGTTTTTACTGAACATATATGCTACCAATGATGCTGGGAATGAACTGTTGAATTGGTTTTTCCCCCAACATTCGGGTTTCGTATAATCTCTGCTTGAATGCTTTTGCCCGAAAAGGGCAGGTTTTATCTGGCTTTCCATGAAATTATCGTACGATTTATTTTGCAAAGATAATACTTTTATTTATAAAATACAAAAATATATAAAATAATTTTAAAGAAATATATTATTCATTTAAGGTCGCTGAGGTGTATCTCCTCCATTTCTCCAATACTGCCGTCATATCCTCAGGTAATTCTGAGACGAACAACATCTCTTTTTTGGTGGTGGGATGAACAAATCCCAATTCCTTGGCGTGCAATGCGTGACGGGGCAACAGCTTGAAACAATTGTCGATGAACTGCTTGTACTTTGAGAAGGTGGTGCCTTTCAGGATGATGTCGCCACCGTACATGGCATCGTTGAAAAGGGGATGCCCGATGTATTGCGAGTGGACGCGGATCTGGTGGGTGCGTCCGGTCTCAAGACGGTATTCGTTCAAGGTGACGTAGCCGAAACGCTCCAGCACCTTCCAGTGGGTGACGGCTTCCTTACCGTGGTCGCCGTTGGGATAGACGGCCATTTTGCGGCGGTCGTTGGGATGGCGTCCGATGTTGCCCTCGATGGTGCCTTTGTCCTCGTTGAAGTCACCCCATACTATGGCATGATAACGGCGGTGGATGGTGTGTTCAAAGAACTGGTGTGCCAGGATGGCTTGCGCCGTCTCGTTTTTGGCGACAATCATCAGGCCGGTGGTGTCTTTGTCGATGCGATGGACCAGATAGCCGAACTTGTTTTCGACATTCTGATGGGTCTGCTGAAAATGCCATGCTAATCCGTGGAGCAGGGTGCCTTCGAAATTGCCGTGGCCAGGATGAACCACCAGTCCGGCTTGCTTGTTAATCACGATGACATCATTATCCTCATAGACGATGTTCAAAGGGATTTCCTGCGGAGTGATATTGATTTCTCTTGGCGGGTAACTGAACACGATGGAGATGACATCGTTAGGCTTGACCTTGTAGTTTTGTTTCACCGCCTTGTCGTTCACTAAGATGTTTCCCGCTTTGGCGGCGTTTTGCACACGGTTGCGTGAAATGTTCTGGATGTGGTTGGTCAGGAAAGTGTCGATGCGTTCCTGCGCCTGGCCTTTGTCAACCACGATGCGGATATGCTCGTAAAGCTCGCCGCTTTCGTCCTCGTTGGTTTCGGTCTCCAGAATGTCGTCAAGAAGTTCCTCGCTCATTGTCTGACCATGATTTTTTTGCTGATGACTGTGCCGTCGGCAGTGGTGATATTCAAGAGGTAAAGCCCGTTGCTGAGCTGGCTTACAGGGATTTCGTCAGCAAAGGATGTCTGCATGACTTTTCGTCCCGTGATGTCGTATAGGGCGATGGACGTTCCGTCGCTCATGCCTTCGATGTGAAGGGTGGAGGAGGCAGGGTTGGGATAGACGTTGACTTGGCTGGCAACCGTGTTCTCGTCAACATTGATATAGTAATTGGCTCCTACGACAGGGCGCATCATAATTGAGCCGCGCTTGGTGCTTTGTTGCCATGACCCTGTGACATTGATGAAGTTGTATTGCGAGTTGTCCTTGGAGGTGTCAAAGCCCACGTTGATGAGACCGTTGCCTTGTTGGACAATGCCGATGTAAAATACACCGTTGAGCCTGACACGTTGGTCGAACTTGTAGTAAACGAACTTGTAAAGCTGGTCTTCCCACTGAGGTTTTCGGTTGGTCAGACGGTAAACCTCATCGCCAGGCTTGCCGTTGTTGTCTTTCCATACCACGATGTCGAAATACATGTTGTTGGCGTCGTTGAGGGTGTGGTTGAAGAGGATTTGCACACCTCTAAGGGTATCAACTTCCGACAACTCGAACTTGACGGCAAAGGCACCAGACGAGGGCCTTACGCCGAAGCCCATCTCAGGGGTGCCGTCATCGTAAGCGAAATAGTTGTAAAAGTCCTGACGATAGACGACGGAATCGACCATCGGCGGGTCGCAGGTGTTGTCGCTGATGTAATGACGGATGATGAAAGAGGCCGAGTCAGTATGGTAGTTGAGGTCGAACAAGTCATTGACCATAGCGGTGTCAGGCTGCGCATATTGCTGTGAACCCAAATTGATTGTGCCGCAGTTATAGCTGTAGAATTGTGACCCGTTGAGTTGTTCCACGGTGTAATAATAATCCAGCTGGTGATCTTTGTTGTCGAGGTTGGAGGTTTTGATCTCGTATTTATAGGCGATGCTCGAGGTCGGGTTGGCTCGATAGTGTTTGTAGGGCATGGCTTGATAGCGTTTGAGGAACGAAGGGTTCGGCCCAGTGAAGCTGACTTTGGGATAAGATGTGTCGTTGATGTTTCTGTTCCAGTTCAAATAAACCATGTCGATGTTCCAGTTGTCCTCGTTGCCTCTGCTGGAAGGCTCAGATTGGTTGGCGATACTGGCGTAATTATAAAAGCGGAACATGAAATTCGATATGAAATAGCTCAAGTTGGTGATGGGGATCATGACTTGTTTGAAGTAGTTGCCATTGTTTTCTTGCAGGAACTGCTCCAAAGTCTGTCCCGGTGTGCTCCAGATGTGATGCCAGATTGTGTCGATTTCACCGGGAATGCCGAACTCAAGCACTAATGAATCCATTGACTCTGGCGGGTTGCCGTTGCCTTGAGGCTGAAAGAAGAAGCTGAGATAGAGTGAGTCGGCAGGTGTCAAGGCTTTGGGTGTGGGGGCGAACACCGAGTCGAGGCGTATGGCGGTCGAGGTGAGATGCTCAGCGATAAAAGGGTTGCTGATGGCGTAGCTGTAAACCCGTCCGTCAGCGTCAAGCACGTCGAGGGTGGCGGCGTTGCGTGTGACGGGATTCAGAGGGAATCCGGCGTTGACAAAAGCATTGCGATCCTGCCATTTCGTGCTGTCAGGAATATTTTTCGAACTGGAGAAATCGTCAAAGAACGGTAGCGTCACCTGCGCAAAAAAGAGTTTTGGAATGAGGCAAAGCAACAATGCTAATCCTAATCTATTAAAAGTCGTCTTCATAGTTTTCTTCAATATTGTCAATGGTTTCTTCATTTTTTGTTGTGTCTATTGTCGGAATAGTGTCTTCTGGCTTGATTTCTTCTGGTTCGGGCTGCTTGAAGTCGAACTTCCTGCTGGAGCGATACCATAGCTTCACAAAGGTGCCGGGCCTTGCTGTCCTACTGCTGTGGGGCGGATCCATTTTATACACCATCATGTATTGTATGCTGTCGTGGTCTTCGTAAACCTCCTCGCCGAGATTCAGACCGGCCATGTTCAGAGTGCGTTTGGCGTTGCTGGCGGCAGTGCCGTAAAGCGATGGGATTTGTGCGTTCCTGTTGTCGGTGCCTCTGCCCACGTAAAGCCTGATCTTGCTGCCTTTGTTGATCACTGTTCCTGGCTTGATGACCTTGTTCTCGTAACGCTGTTCACGGATGGCGTTTCGCGCGAAATGCTCGACGTAGGTCAGCTCATCCACCACAAGCCCGCTTGATTCGAGAAGCACTAAGGCTTGACGCAGAGAAAGGTTGTTCAGGTTGGGCATACTGGTCTTTTCTGGGGTCTTGGCAACAATGATGTAATACACATTGCGTCCATGTTTGACCTTAGAGCCCACCAAAGGATCTTGTTGCACAATGCTTCCAGGCTCCTGGGTCTTGGAATAGACACTGTCAATAAGTATAAAATTGTAGTCTTTGCCGTAGTTTTTCTCGACTTCATCTATGGTCATGCCGATGAAATCAGGCATTTCATAGACCTTCCCATGCCGGGTATAGACGTTCAACATTTTGATGGTTAGCCATAAGAGAATGAAACTCAATAGGATAATAATCAAAAAATTGATATAGAATTTCTTTTGTTTTAGAAACGATAGTTTTCCCATATTTATTAATTTAGCGGCAAATTTAATAAAAAAATCAAATATGAAGAATGTTGCGATAGTTTGTGGCGGAGATTCTGGTGAATTTGAGATTTCCGTCAAGAGTGCTCAGGTGGTGAAAAACAACCTTAATCCTGAACTGTATAATTCAAAGATTATTGTGGTCTCGAAAAAGGGATGGTATGGACTCTTGAAAGACGGCACCCGGGTGGATGTTGACAAGAACGATTTTTCCATTTCAGTAGGCGGACACAGGACGAAATTCGACGTGGTTTTCAACGCAGTTCACGGCGAACCAGGTGAGAACGGACCTTTGTCGGGCTATCTGGAATTGTTGGGGATTCCTTGCACTTCTTCGCCTTTGACGACCTGCGCGCTCACCTTCCACAAGGACTTTTGCAAGCGCTTGGTGGCATCATACGGTGTCAAGGTGGCGCCCTCGGTGCTTATTAATGAAGGTGAGAAATATGACGCCGACGCTATCATCAAGGAGTTGGGCTTGCCCTTGTTCGTCAAGCCGACTTGTAACGGATCCAGCGTGGGTGTGACTAAGGTGAAGACCGCAGAGGAACTCGTTCCTGCCATTTTCACAGCGAGGGCTGCTGGCCGACAAATAATGTGTGAACAATTTGTTGATGGACGTGAGTTCGGTTGCGGTGCCATGAATTTCAAGGGCAAGATGATGGTGTTCCCACTTACCGAGATTTGCAGCAAGAATGAATTCTTCGACTATGAGGCGAAATACACCGCTGGTAAGTGCGATGAGGTGACACCCGCCCAAGTGGATGAGGACATTGAAATTGAAATCAAGGCGACCACGGCGATGCTTTATGAGAAACTGGAATGCAAGGGCTTTGTCCGCATGGATTACATCGTCAGCGACGAAGGTGTGTTTTTCATCGAAGCCAATATAGTTCCAGGCATGTCGGAGGCCAGTATCATTCCCGCACAGGCTCGGTGTTTCGGACTAACTTTGGAGCAGTTGTTCGGGATGGCAATTGAGGATGCGTTGAATAGTTAGAAGTTTTCAGTTGGCAGTTAAAACCAACTGAAAACTGCCAACTTTAAACTGTAAGAATATCTTTGGATTTGAGCTCGGTCAAATCATCAATTTTCTTGATGTATTTGTCGGTGAGTTTTTGGATTTCTTCTTGAAGGAGTTTTGACTCGTCTTCGGAGATGGTGTCTTTTTCCAGTTTCTTGGCCTCGTCGTTGGCACCACGACGAATGTTGCGGATGCCCACTTTGGCATCTTCAGCGGCGGTCTTGGTGCGTTTCACCAGCTCGCGGCGTCGCTCTTCAGTCAACGGTGGCACGGAGATACGGAGGATCTCGCCGTTGTTCATCGGGTTGAACCCCAGATTGGCGTTCAGGATGGCCTTGGCGATGTTGCCGAGCGCACTCTTGTCAAAAGGCACCACGACGATCATGCGGGCGTCAGGGCATCCGATGTTGGCGGTCTGCTCGATAGGCACGGTGGCACCGTAATAGTCAACCATTACGCCGTTCAGCATGGCTGGACTGGCTTTGCCTGCTCTGATGCCTTGGAATTCATGCTCCAGATGCTTGATGGTGTTGTCCATGCTCTCAGAGGCTTCGTCTAATACAAATTGGGATTCATCTGTCATAGGTCGTAAAATATTTGAAGTGCAAAAATAAAAAAACTTTTTTATAACGGCTCATATAATCCTGTGAGACGCGTATTGAATTTTGTGCTGTAATAATCAAAGCGTGTTACAATCATCGTGCCCCTTTGCTTGTTCCAGAGGAAGGTCTTGATTTTTTTTCCTTTTGCGGGGAATTTTTCTAGGTCGAATCGGAAAGCGTTGGCCATGACGTTGCTGCCTGGCATCAGAATGCCGCTTTCATCGGTGTTGCCATGCCAAAGCAGGAGGCTGTCGGTGGCAGCATCGTGGATTTCCATGACAAGCACGCAGTTTTTGATGGTGTCGAAAGCTTGTATGGTGGCGATGATGCCCAATAGATCCGTGTCGCTGTCGAGCGAGTCGCCAAAGATGTATTGGGCGTTACCCCATTCCATGTTGACATAGCTTATCGGCTCGGTTGACAGGTTGTGGAGCATGTATGTCGCGTCTGGCACGGAGTCTTTCGCCAAAGTCAGGTAGCGTGAGGTGAACCATGTGTCCTCATGCATCAGCCAAGGATAATAGGCTACGGCTTGTGTTTCCCAAGCGGGATCGCCGTAGTCGGTCCAGCTGAAACCGAGCTTGGAGCTATTTCCCTCGTTAAGCCATTGGCGGAAATCACTGGTGTTATGCTGTTCGCTGTCGAAGACGGTACGGTGAGAGACCGTGGTTTGGGCTTGATAAAACTCTGGGAACTCCGATTTCAACGTAAAGGTCGCAAAACGCATATCGCTGATGCTGTCGTTGTCCTGTTGCATCCTTACAGCTATCTGATCATATCCCTGATGGTACATCAGATCGTAATGCCGCCGGTTGACGATGAGCGACATGGAGCCGATGAACAGGATTGCTGCCACGGTGACAATGGTTTGGGTCGTGTTCATCGTGTTGTTTTTGTACAGCGAGAAGAGGGCGAGGATGAGAAAAGGATAGCAAAAGATCATCGTGCTGTATTGGATGATTGGTTCGCGGAGCAGCGAATAACCGAATGCCACGGCAAAATTGATGACAAACCAGGCGACAGCAGCCCAACGGATGGGTCGGTGGCGTTTTTCTTGGTTTTTCAGGATCAACGGCAGGATGGCCAAAAAGCCCACGGCAAACATGAAGAGCGGGGCGTAGTTCATCGAATAGCGCAAGAAATGAATCAGGAAATCGTTGTCGGGTCGCGCAAGCCATCCTCCGATGCCGCCGTTGACGAAAGTCTGATGGTAAAAGATGGGGAGGTTGGGCGCGTAAAGGACGAACGCCCCGATACCGCTGAGCCAGTAAGCCTTACGGCGTTCTTTCTTGAGGAAAAACAGCCCTGTCAAGAATATCAAGCCCGCCTGTGCCGCCGAGAAGTTATGAGCCAAGGCTGCCAGACAAGCTGTCACAGCAAAGCCTATGCAGGTCCCGACAGAAGGTTTTTTCGTGTCAAACAGAATCTTGTTCCAAAAGTAGGTGAAGAACAGCACGAAGAACAATCCGGCCGAATAAGGTCTGATGATTTGACTATAGAACACGGTCAGTTGGCTCACAGCGAAAAATGCTGCCGATAACAGGCCGGTCTTACGGTTGAACCATTGACTGCCGATGACGTAAATAAGATAGACGGAACCGATTCCCATCATAGCGAAGGGCAGCTTCAGCCAAAACTCATTCCATCCTACCACCTTGGTCCAAAGATATAGAAACGTCTGAACCCCGGCGGGGTGGCCGTCAATTTTGATTCCGTATTTGATGAGGTCGTGAAAATTGTCAAACTTGAGTCGGAACAAAGCGCTGAACTCGTCGTGCATAAAGGGCACTTGGCCTAATTTCCACAAACGCAGTACCGCAGCCACAAGCAGGATAACACCCAGAAGGATGTAATCCAACTTGCGGCTGGTTTTGTTTCGCACCGACCTTAAATGATGCCTTCTCCCCATTCTGTCTTCTGTCTTCTGTCTTCTGTCTTCTTATTTTGTCACCAAAGTCCCAATCTCTTCCCCTTTGAGAACCTTGAGCAAATTCCCCTTGGTGTTCATGTCGAACACATACATCGGCATGTTGTTTTCCTTGCAGAGGGTGAAGGCGGTCATGTCCATCACTTTGAGGTTGCGTTCGTATGCTTCGTCGTAGGTAAGGTGCTGGAACTTGGTAGCGGTGGGGTCTTTTTCGGGGTCGGCGGTGTAGATGCCATCCACGCGGGTGCCTTTCAGGATGATGTCAGCCTTGATCTCCACGGCGCGGAGGGCGCTGCCGGTGTCGGTGGTGAAGAAGGGGTTGCCAGTGCCGGCACCCATGATCACGATGTGGCCTTCCTCAAGTAGGCGGATGGCCTTGGCTGAACTCATCGTCTCGGCGATGCGGTCGATGTAAAGGCCTGCCAAAAGGGTGGCTTTCTGGCCTTTGCCTTGCAAGGTGCTTTGCATGGCCATTGAGTTGATGACGGTGGCGAGCATACCCATGTAGTCGCCTTGGATACGATCCATGCCCTTGGAGGCACCTTGCAGTCCACGGAAGATGTTGCCTCCGCCGATGACGATGCCAATCTGCACGCCGGTTTTTGCTGCCTCGATAATCTCGTCGGCGTAATCGTTAAGACGTTGTGGGTCGATGCCGTATTGCTGGCTGCCCATCAGGGCTTCGCCGCTAAGCTTTAAAAGAACTCTGTTGTATTTCATGGCGTTTTATTTTATGATGATTTTCTGGGTTTTGATGTTGTTTTCGGAGATTAAACGTAAGACATATACGCCTGGTGTGAGATGATTGTTGTTCACGATGCGCCCTGTCATGTCGATAATTTGTAAAGTCGATTCTGGATCCATGTTGGGGACAATGATTTGCCCATGATGATAGTATGCGAACTGCTCATCGTCATTGTCAGTGGCCGATGCATTGAAAATAATGCGGAATCGTGATTCATACTCATTGGCCTTAGCTTCGAAGCTGTAGCTTGGTGTGGTTAGCAGATCAATGTCGGCACCAGTGATGTTGTCGATGAGGTGAAGGTAGTCTGGATTGCAGTTGTTGAGAGTTATGTTAAGGGTGTATTGGCCGTCATTATTGGCTTTAAAAATGATTGGCATTTCTCCTTCAGGCTTTTCGAGGGTGACGGCGGCATAGTCAGCATCATTGTATCTTGCGCTAAGTTTGAAAGTGTTGTCGTTTAGGGTCATCTTGTGTAGGGTGTTGCCTTGCTTGAATTGTATATAGGCGCGGTCAGTGAAACTTTCGTTGCCGACTTCGATGCTGATATAGGCTGGTTTTGCTTCTGCCCGTCCTTTAGAAGATGAAGGGTTGAACGTCAGGTTTTGTTCGGTTGTTGTGGCTTGTACCAAAAAACCTTGACCGGGTTTGATGGGCGTTTCGGCAAGTATGTGGACTTCCAATTGTGAGTCGCTTTCTGCCACATAATAGGCAGTGAGTGATTCGCCGCCTATGGTGATGTCGCCGGAGTTAAGGTCGCGGGTGAATGGATTGCCTACAAGGTTGAAACCTTTCATGGTCTCTTTTCCGCTTTGAAAACTCAATGGTACATTGATTTGTTCGTCGGTGGCTTTCATATTTCCGGCAAAGGCGAGTGACTTCTCAGTGGCGTTGGCATAGAGGAATCCCATGCCTTCTTCAAAATCAGTGATATTATTTGTGGTGTTTTTTTGATTCAGCCAAAGAACATTCTTTTCATCGTAGGCATAAAGGTCATAGTTACCTTCAGTGGCAACGTCCACACTTAATCCGTCCACAGGCGAGGCGATGGTGTACCAGCCGTCGTTGACTTCTTCGGTATAGGGAAGGATGGTCTTTTTGAGTGTGGCGGTGGCAGTGCTGTTGGGGTGGATGAGTTGTGCGCCGTCTTCGATGATGAGGTTGCCGGGATCGGCGTTGGTGATGGAGCCGGTGACGGTAAGGGCACTGTTTTCAGTGATGGTCATATTATCGTGGGTTCCAAGTTCCAGCGAAGTGATTGAGGTCGTGCCTTTGGTGAATCCTATCATGTTGGAGGCTTCGGTTTCACCGTCATAGAAATTAGTTTTCACGGTGAACAAGTTGGCGGCATTGTCATTCAGAGTGGCATTATAGTTTGTGCCATTGATATTTTCAGCGATTAGTGTTCCATCCTGATAGAGATTATAGGTGTATGTTCCGTCGCTGAGGTAGGCGCGGATGAGCCATGCAATTCCATTATAAGTATTTGGACGGGAGCTTGATGGGTCATTGGAAGAGAAATAGCTGCCATTTTCATGGTCTGAAAAGACTCCGAATGCGGCTGGATAGCCTTTCATTTCAGGATCGTAAATGAATATCCATAAGTCCTGATTGTTATCGATTTCAATGGTTTCACTCAAATCTATTTCAAACCATCCGTCAAATGAAACCACAAAGGAATCGTTGGCTATTTGTAATGCTGGTTTTACTTCCGATCCGTTAGTGTTTGTGCCTTGGTAGATGAAGTATTCATAAACGCCTGGATCGATCGCATAGAAAGAAATTTTATATAGAATCATATTTTCATTTAAATCACTGGCAAGGTACCTGTGTCCCCAGTACATTGTGGCGGTTCCTTGAAAGCCTAAACGGTTATAATATGTTCCGTCGCCATATGTCAATACATCAGAAGGGGTTTCGGGATAGCACCATTCGGGAGCTGTCCAGCTTAGGTTGGCATTGTTACCTGACAAAACCGCCTGTAAGTCATTGACCATAGGGGTGGGATAGTCAATAGTTATTGTTACACTGTTGGATGCCAGTGAAAAAGCGCCGTTTGAATCAACACTTCGTACGTAATACTCACTGGTGCCGAAGGGTGCGGTATCGTTATAGGAATTGGTATTGGAGTCGCCGACATAGTTGTTGTTCCGGTAGATTTTGTAGCTGGTGGCTCCATTGGCGGCAGTCCAAGTGAGGGTGAGGTTTTGAAGTCCGCTTAAAGTGTATGTGAGGTCAGTGGGAGCAGATGCGGCACATTGTACGGGTTGTATGCCGAAAATAGCAGCTTGATAGTTTGTATAGATACCGTTTCCACCTCCAGTTCCTGGATCAGTGGTTTCCAGATTGTCAAGGGAATAAAAACCGTCACACCATCCAGCCCAACCCCAGTTGAAATGGAACATGTTGTTGCTGTCGTAACCATCGCATATAAATGAGTGTCCTCCTTCATCTTCGCCTCTATATTGCAGAGGTCTTTCTGCATCCAACTCCGCTTTCACAATGGCAATCCAATCGTCATTCGAATAATTTGATTTGGCTTTATATTCCATCGCAGGACTATAATTGAAATAGTTTTTTAATGCTGTCATGGTGCTGGTGGTGCTGGCACTGCTTCCATTTCCTCCATAGATCATGTTCACGGAGACACCGCAATGGTACATTAACAAATCGACAGCATATTTCTCCACATCGGTACTCGATTCAGAATAGGTATAGGTCATGTTGTCCCAGTCGTATGTGGTGGATCCGAAATCAGCGCTTAATGTCTGCCCGTTCCAGCTGTAGGAATGAGAGCCCATGCCATGTGAAGGATATTCCCAATATTTCATAATCTGCGCCATAGCTGTTGCCACGCAACCAGTATATGCGTGTCCGCCATGCCCGCCGGTGGTAACCTCAGGACAAAGATTGTTGAATAGATAAACATTTCCATAGCCGTTTTGATCCCATTGAGTTTGGATTAATGGGGCCACTATGGCTGTGGACATTGCCGCTTTGTTGTTTCCTTCAACAAGGTCTTTCCATAGTTTGGTGGTTTCCGCCGACGTTTTCATTTGGTTTTCAATGGCGTATTGTATTTCGTTGTTATAGCTTTGTAGCCAACCGCGAATGTTATCGGGCATATCTTGGACCTGGACCTTTCCCGTCAGAGAGTAGCCCAAAATGGGTTTTAAACAATCATCAGCAGACATCACCACAAAGCCTTCTTCGCCGTTGAAGATGTAGAGATTGGCGAAGTTGGCTTCTTTGGAGATATCAGTGAGGTTGGTGGCTTTTGCGCCATTGTTTTTCAGAAAGGTTGCAGCCGCCTTGTGGGCGGTGGTGGGATCTACATGTTTTGCAAATAATGGCAAGGATACCATCATTATTAATCCCATAAATAAACTTGCTTTTTTCATTTTATTATTCCTCCACTTTTGTGCGTTTTGAATCCCAGATCATATAGATAATGATGATGATATACATGGCCAAAGCAATGAGGCCTGAGAGCGGGGTGCCGCTGAAGAGGCTGCCATCGGCAGTGCGAGCCATGAGATCGACATTGGCGAATCGCATGATAGCGCTCACCACACCCATCAAGGCGCCACCGGCGATGAAGCCCGAAGCGATCAAGGTGCCGCGGTTGTATCGGGCATCGTTGAGTTTCTGATCCTTGCTGCGGCTGGTCACGAACCAAGAGATGGCACCACCGATGAGCAACGGGATGTTGAGGTCGATGGGGATGAACATACCCAGGGCAAACGGCAATGCCGGCACCTTGCAGAAGTTGAGAATCAAGGCGATGGCGGCGCCAATGCCGTAAAGCAGCCATGGAGCGTTGCCGCCCGACATCATCGGCTCGATGACAGCTGACATGGCGTTGGCCTGCGGAGCGACCAGGGCACCGTCGCCTACGAAGCCGTATGCCTTGTTCAAAACCATGATCACACCAGCCACAGTGGCGGCGGCTACAGCCACACCCACAAACTTCCAGATTTCCTGCTTCTTAGGCGTTGTGCCAATCCAATAACCCACTTTCAAGTCGGTGATAAAGGCACCTGCCACGGCCAAAGCCGTGCAAACCACACCGCCAATAATCAAAGTCGCGCTCATGCCTTGCGGCCCCGAGAGTCCAGCGGCGACCATTACGATGGAGGCTAAAATAAGGGTCATTAAAGTCATGCCACTCACAGGGTTGCTGCCTACGATGGCGATGGCGTTGGCGGCCACGGTGGTGAACAGGAAAGCAATGACAGCCACGACCAAAATGCCGATCAAGGCATGCCATACGTTATGCACCACACCGAACCAGAAGAACAAGAAGGTGATGATCAACACGGCAACGATGCCGATGACCACAAACTTCATTGGGATATCTTGCTGGGTGCGTTCTACGGTTTCCTTCGGACCTTTCTTTCCTTTGAATTCGTTGGCAGCCAACCCAACCGACGACTTGATGACCCCCCATGACTTGATGATGCTGATGATGCCAGCCATGGCGATGCCGCCGATGCCGATATGACGAGCATAATCCTTAAAAATCTGTTCGGGAGCCATCTCGCCGATGGTCTGGGTCACGCCCGTGTTCATCAAGTCGATGATGCTGTCACCCCAGATGAGGTTCATGCCTGGAATGATGATAAACCATACTAACATGGAGCCGCAGCAGATGATGAAGGCGTATTTCAAGCCGATGATGTAGCCTAAACCAAGGACAGCCGCGCCCGTGTTCACCTTGAACATCAGCTTTGCCTTGTCAGCTACCATCGCACCCCAACCCATCATACGGGTGGTGATGGTTTCTGACCACCAGCCGAAGGTGGAGACGATGAAGTCGTACAAACCGCCAATCAAGCCGCTGACAACCAGCAATAAGGAGTCCTTCCCTTTCTTTTGTCCGCTAACTAAAACTTGGGTTGTTGCTGTGGCTTCTGGGAAGGGGAACTTACCATGTTGCTCCTTGACGAAGTACTTGCGGAAGGGGATGAGGAACAGGATGCCCAGGATGCCACCCAGCAAGGAGGCGATGAACACCTGCCAGAAGTTGAT
>JAEEGL013499319.1_pt1 | contig 19898 bp, 20 predicted proteins | sample 9134231 | NCBI WGS metagenome assembly JAEEGL01 (sample SAMN16246548, study PRJNA631951) | gut metagenome | biome: gut microbiome; feature: rumen; material: fiber-attached | host: Bos | place: Iran: Karaj | collected 2018-10 | reverse complement strand
TAGCCCAGGGCGGTCATGTAGTTGAACAGGGCGTCCACCCACACGTACACCACGTGGCCGGGGTCGAAGTCCACGGGGACGCCCCAGTCGAAGCTGGTGCGGCTGACGCACAGGTCCTCCAGACCCGGCTTGATGAAGTTGTTGACCATCTCGTTGACGCGGGTCCGGGGCTGCAGGAAGTCCGTGTCCTCCAGCAGGTGGCGCACCCGGTCGGCGTACTTGCTCAGGCGGAAGAAGTAGGCCTCCTCCTCCGCGTCCTTTACCTCCCGGCCGCAGTCGGGGCACTTGCCGTCCACCAGCTGGCTCTCGGTCCAGAAGCTCTCGCAGGGGGTGCAGTACTTGCCCTTGTAGGACCCCTTGTAGATGTCGCCCTTTTCGTACATCTTCCGGAAGATCTTCTGGATGGCGGCGCAGTGGTAGTCGTCGGTGGTGCGGATGAACCGGTCGTTGGACACGTTCATCAGTCTCCACAGGTCCAGCACGCCCCGCTCGCCGCAGACGATGTTGTCCAGGAACGCCTGGGGGGTCAGGCCGGCCTCCTTCGCCTTGTTCTCGATCTTCTGGCCGTGCTCGTCGGTGCCGGTGAGGAACATGACCTCGCAGCCGGTGAGCCGCTTGTAGCGGGCCATGGCATCGGCGGCCACGGTGCAGTAGGTGTGGCCGATGTGCAGCTTGTCGGAGGGGTAGTAGATGGGGGTGGTGATATAGAATCTCTTTTTCTCCATGGATATCTCCTTTTCCGCCGCCCCGGATGGAAGGGCGGCAAAACGTATTCTTTCCCGTCAGGCGGAGCGGCATACAACAAAAAACGCCCCTGACTCTCCGTCAAGGACGACAAAACGCCGCGGTACCACCTTGCTTCGCCCCGACCTCACGGCCGGGGGCCTCCCGGAGTGCCGTCACACTCCCGCGCTGTAACGGGCGCGCCCGTTCCGGCCTAACCTGCGCTCGGCCGGACGGCTCCGGGGCCATGTTCACCGACTTCCTCCGCGTCCGCTTCCACCCTGCCGGACTCTCTTGCAGCGGCACCCGCCGGTTACTCTTCCCATCATCGCCTTTTGCGTGGCTTATCATACCGCAAAGCGCCGGTTTTGTCAACAAATACCTTGGTTTTCCGGGGGATCCGTGGTATAATTTTTATGTTGTGAATCCGACCGGAAGGAGGGATCCCCCTTGAAGCTGGTATCCTGGAACGTCAACGGCCTGCGGGCCTGCCTGGGCAAGGGCTTCCTGGACTACGTCCGCGCCGAGGCGCCCGACGTGATCTGCCTGCAGGAGACGAAGCTGCAGCCGGACCAGGCCGTCTTCGACCTGGAGGGCTACCACCGCTACTTCAACTCCGCCGACAAGAAGGGCTACTCCGGCACCGCCGTCCTCACCCGGACCGCGCCCCTGTCCGTCACCTATGACTTCGGCGACGACGTCCACCGCCACGAGGGGCGGATCATCACGGCGGAGTACCCGGATTTCTTCCTGGTCTGCTGCTATACCCCCAACGCCCAGGACGGCCTGCGCCGGCTGGACTACCGGATGCAGTGGGAGGACGACCTGCGGGCCTATCTCCAGGAGCTGGACGCCGTCAAGCCGGTGGTCTACTGCGGGGACCTGAACGTGGCCCACCAGGAGATCGACCTGAAAAACCCCCGGGCCAACCGGGGCAACGCCGGCTTTTCCGACGAGGAGCGCGCCAAGATGACGGAGCTGCTGGCCTCCGGCTTCACCGACACCTTCCGCTATCTCCATCCCGACGCCGCCGGCATCTACTCCTGGTGGAGCTACCGCTTCCGGGCCCGGGAGAACAACGCCGGCTGGCGCATCGACTACTTCATCGTCTCCGACCGGCTCCGGGACCGGATCGCCGCCGCGGAGATCCGCACGGAGGTGTTCGGCAGCGACCACTGCCCCGTGGTGCTGGAGCTGGCCGATTGAGGGAAAACGCATCTCCCCCCTTGCAAAAACAGCGGAAGCCTTTTATACTGGACTTACCGAAATTTTAATAAAAAGAGGTTGCGTATTATGAAGATCCTTGTCATCAACTGCGGCTCTTCCTCCCTGAAGTATCAGCTTCTGGACATGGAGGGCGAAAAACTCCTGGCCAAGGGCCTGTGCGAACGCATCGGCATCGACGGCCACCTGACCCACAAGCCCCAGAACGGCCGCCCCGTGTTCAACGAGGACGTGCCCATGCCCACCCACACCGAGGCCATCGCCGCCGTGCTGGACAAGCTGACCTCCCCCGAGTACGGCGTGGTGAGCAGCATGGATGAGATCGGCGCCGTCGGCCACCGGGTCGTCCACGGCGGAGAGAAGTTCGCCGCCTCCGTCCTCATCAACGACGACGTCATGGCCGCCATCGCCGAGTGCATCCCCCTGGCCCCTCTCCACAACCCCGCCAACATCACCGGCATCAACGCCTGCAAGGCCGTCATGGGCGACGTGCCCCAGGTGGCCGTGTTCGACACCGCCTTCCACCAGACCATGCCCGGCAAGGCCTTCATGTACCCCATCCCCTACTCCTACTACACCGATCTGAAGGTCCGCCGCTACGGCTTCCACGGCACCAGCCACCGCTACGTGTCCAAGCGGGCCGCCGAGATGCTGGGCAAGCCCATCGAGGAGCTGAAGCTCATCTCCTGCCACATGGGCAACGGCAGCTCCATCTGCGCCATCGACGGCGGCAAGAGCGTGGACACCTCCATGGGCTTCACCCCCATCGCCGGCCTGCCCATGGGCACCCGCTGCGGCGACATCGACGTGTCTATCCTGGAGTACCTGGCCGCCAACACCGGCAAGAACATCAAGGAGCTGACCAACATCCTCAACAAGATGTCCGGCGTGCTGGGCGTCTCCGGCGTCAGCTCCGACTTCCGCGATCTGGACACCGCCGCCGCCCAGGGCAACGACCGGGCCCGCCTGGCGCTGGATATGTTCCACTACGCCGTGGCCAAGACCGTGGGCGGCTACGTGGCCGCCATGAACGGCGTGGACGGCATCATCTTCACCGCCGGCATCGGCGAGAACAGCGGCGCCACCCGTGCCGAGATCTGCAAGTACCTGACCTATCTGGGCATCGAGATCTGCCCCGAGTGCAACAAGAAGCGCGGCGAGGACGTCTTCATCTCCACCCCCGACAGCAAGGTCAAGGTTATGGTCATCCCCACCAACGAGGAGCTGGTCATCGCCCGCGATACCCGCGACATCGTGGAGGGCTGAGTCCCATCCATCCATTGAGGATCCTATAAAGCGGCGCCCCGGCATCAGCCGGGGCGCCGCTTTTTCCCGTTGCCCGCCGGAAAGCCTCCGGGCATTTACGGATTCCTACGTCACCGGTCTGCGGACCGGTTCCCCGGAATGACAGGCTCGCCGCCGTAAAAGCTTCGTCTTTGCGAGGGCCGCAGGCCCGCGGCAATCCGTCCCCTTTCTCTCTCCGTCGTCCATATGGCACAGACCGGCCGCGTTTCCTCCCGCCGTAAAAAAACGACCCCGACGCTCGTCGGGGTCGTTTCCTGCCGATCTTTACTTCTTCTCCCGGTCGTAGGACACCACGACCCGGCGGTTGGGCTCCGTGCCCACGGAGTAGGTGGAGACGTCGGACTCGTCCTGCAGGGCGGCGTGGATCACGTGGCGCTCGTAGGCGTTCATGGGCTCCAGGGTCATGCTGCGGCGGTTCCGGCGGACCTTGTCGGCCACCTTGGAGGCCAGACTCTCCAGACTCTGCTCTCTCTTGCGGCGGTAGTTCTCCGCGTCCACCTGGACCCGGATGCGCTTCTCGCTGCCGCTGTTGACGGCGTAGTTGGTCAGCTGCTGCACGGCGTCCAGGGTCTCGCCCCGGCGGCCGATCAGCTGGCCCAGCTTCTCACCCTCCAGGATGACCTTGTAGCGGCCCTTCTCCACCTCGTAGACCTTCACCTGGGCCTGGCTCTCCAGCTGGTCCAGCAGGCCGGTCAGGAAGGCGGCGATGCGCTTGGCGTTGTCGTCCTCGCACAGGGGCAGGTCCTCCTTCACGGCGGGCTTCTCCGCCGGCTTCTTCTCCTGGCGGGGCTGCTTTTCCGGTCTGGGCTGCTTCTCCGGTCTGGACTGCTTCTCCTGGCGGGGCTGCTTTTCCTTCTTGGGCTGTTCCTTCTTTTCGGGCTGTTCCTTCTGAGACTGCTTCGGGGCCTTGTCCCGCGCCGGCTCCTTCACCGGCTCCTTTTTGGGAGCGGGCTTGACCGGCTCGGGGATCACCTCGGACTCCTCCGGTCCGTAGGTCACCCGCACCCGGGCGGGAGAGGCTCCGATTCCGAGGAACCCGCTCTTGGCCCGCTCGAGGATCTCCACGGACACGTCGTCCCGGTCCATCCCCAGCTGCTCCAGAGCTTTGCGGATCGCCTCGTCCTCGGTCTTACCCGTTACGACGATATAACTCATTGACAAAACTCCTTATTCACTGTAATGGTCCTCGCTGTAGGAGCGGCCGCGGGCGTAGGGACGTCCGCCGATCTTGCCGGCCTCCGTTGTAACCGGACCCTTGCGCTGCTGCTCCTTGCGCTGGGCCTGCTTTTTCTTGCTGCCCTGGGGCTGCTGGGAGCCGCCGCGCTGCTGCATCATGGCCTTCTGCTGCTCATATTTGGCATAGCGCTTCTCCCGCTTTTCCCGCTCCTTATCGGTCTCCTCCCGATCCAGGATCTCGTTGAACTTCTTGTTCAGGATGAGCTCCTGCACGGTGGAGAACAGAGCGTTGGCAATCCAGTAGACCATCAGGGCGGCGGGGAAAGAATAGCCCATCCAGATGGTCAGGAGGGGCATCATGTACATCATGGTCTTGCCGGAGCCGTTGTCGGCGGTGCCGCTGCCCTTCATGGTGACGACGGACATCAGCAGCTGGGCCAGCGCCGCGACGATGGGCATCAGCAGCAGGCCCCAGACGGCCCAGCCGCCGCCGGGGAACTGGCCGATGACGTTGCGGGCCGTATCCGCCAGGTCAAGACCCAGGAAATTGTAATCCAGGTCGATGAGGCGGGGGAATTGATCCAGCTTGGCCTCAAAGCTGGGCCAGTTCTGATGGACGAACTTGGCCAGGTAGATCTGATCGTACACCGCCCGCCCCTCGGCGGCCTGATAGCCCAGGGACGTCGCCAGCTCCTTGACCTTCTCGATGGCCTCCGTGGACATGCTCATGAAGTACCGCAGAGGCAGACGGATGATGGAGTACAGGGCGATGATGATGGGGAAGGGCAGGAAGGACCACAGGCAGCCGGAAGCGGGGTTGACGCCCTCTCTGGCATAGAGCTCGGCCATCTCCTCCTGCTGCTTGGCCTTGTTGTTGGCATAGCGGGTCTGGATGTCCTTCATCTTGCCCTGCAGCCGGTTCACGCGCAGCATGCTCTTCTTGCTCTTGAGCTGGAAGGGCAGCAGCACCAGCTTCACCACCAGGGTGAAGAGGAACAGGGCCGCTCCGTAGGAGCCGGTCAGGCTGTAGAACAGACGGGTCAGCCAGGCAAAGGGAATACAGATATAATATCCCAGTTGTGCTAACATGAAGTGGTTACCTCCGTTGTGTGTTCAGATAAAACGAGGTCTTTTCGGGGAATTGGCTTCACGGGACGGGGTCATACCCGCCCTTGTGAAAGGGGTGGCAGCGCAGCAGACGCTTGAGGGCCATCCAGCCGCCTTTGACGGCGCCGTACTTCTCCACCGCCTGGAGGGCGTACTCCGAGCAGGTGGGGATATAGCGGCAGCGGGGCGGATGCAGGGGCGAGATCTCCCGCTGATAAAAGCGGATCATGGCCAGCATGATTTTCTTCATCTCTCGTCCTCCCGGAGGAGCCCCAGCTTGCCCAGCAGGGACAGATACTCCCGCTCCAGCTTCTGGTAGGGGGTGTGGGCGGCGCGGATCCGGGCCACGACGATCACGTCGTAGCCGGCCTCCGTTTTCGCCAGGTTCAGCCGGTAGATCTCTCGCAGGCGGCGGCGCACCCGGTTGCGGACCACGGCGTGGCCCAGCTTGGTGCTGACCGTTACGCCCAGGCGGCTCCTTCCCTGCCGGTTCCTCTGGCAGTAGACCACCATGCACGGCGAAACGGCGGACCGACCCTTCCGGTAGATCCGGCGAAAATCCCGGTTTTCTTTTACCGTGACCTCTGGGCGCATGGATGTCCTCCTCTGCATGATGGAAAACGCCTTCAAGGGACGGCAGCTCCCCTTCCGCCGTCCCCGATCATATTCTGCTGCTTATCGTGCGCTGCACAGGCTTCTCCCTCAGTGGGTCAGGCTCAGGCGACCCTTGGCACGGCGGCGGGACAGGACCTTGCGGCCGTTGCTGGTGGCCATTCTCTTGCGGAAGCCATGCACCTTGGAGCGCTGGCGCTTCTTGGGCTGATAGGTACGGAACATCTGCGTTACACCTCCATCTTTATAAGAATGATACGGCGGCGGGACACCATTTCCCTCCGCCTATACTCGACAGCAAGCGGGACGCTCCGGTCCCGCTTACCGCAGTCGACACAGGAAAGCCGCATGGCGGCAGTGTACAGATTATTATACATAACCGCCATTTTTCTGTCAACACACAGTTTTTTTAACCGGGTGTGAAAAAGATACCTATATTTAATATATAACTATAGACTTTTAACACAGTTTTTGCTATAATAAAGCAGATTAAACTACGCTGGTGAAGAATGCGCTTCACGCGGAAACAGACAGAAACAGAAGATCCTTTCGGGAAAGGGGAGCTTGCTTTGAATTCATATGCCGACGTATGGAAAAGCGTGATGGGACAGCTGAAGACCCAGCTGTCGGAGACCACCGTCAACGTATGGTTCGACGAGGTGGACGTGGTCACCATGGAGGATTCCGCCTTCGTGCTGCATTGCAGCAACACGTTCAAAAAGGACATCATCGAAAAGCAATTCACCAAGCACATCAAGGCCGCGCTGAAGGACATCTTCTCTACGGATCTGGAGGTCAAGATCCTGGACGACGACCTGCTGGCCGCCTACCACGGCGTCCGGCCGGACCACCCCGGCGATCCGGAGGGCAGCGACGGCTTTACCTTCGAGACCTTCGTCGTCGGGCCCCAGAATCAGCTGGCCTACGCCGCCGCTCACGCCGTTTCCGAGCGGAAGGGCGGCAAGACCTACAACCCCCTGTTCATCTACGGCGACAGCGGCCTGGGCAAGACCCATCTGCTCTACGCCATCTATCATCTGCGGCGGAAACTGTATCCGGACGATAAGATCGTCTATATCAAGGGCGACGACTTCATCAACGAGTTCGTGGAGCTGATCCGGGCCGGCCGCGGCAATGAGTTCCGGGGCAAATACCGGGACGCCGCCCTGCTGCTGGTGGACGACATCCAGTTCGTGGCCGGCAAGGAGCGGGCCCAGGACGAGTTCTTCAATACCTTCAACGCCCTGTATGAGGCCGGCAATCAGATCGTCATGACCTCCGACCGTCCGCCCCGTGAGATGACGCTGCTGGACGACCGTCTCCGCACTCGCTTCGAGTGGGGCCTGATGGCGGACATCACGCCCCCCGACTATGAGACCCGCCTGGCCATCATCAAGAATCGCGCCGCCCTGATGGGGCTCCGGCTACCGGACGGCGTGTCCCACTATATCGCCGAGAACATCACCTCCAACGTCCGCCAGATCGAGGGCACGCTCAACCGCATCGCCGCTTTTTCGGATCTGCTGGGCAGCGAGCCGGACGAGGAGTCCGTCACCCGGGCCATCAAGGAGATCATCGAACGGGAGACTGTCCCCTCGGCGGAGATCATCATCCACCACATCTGCAAGTACTATAACATCGACGAGGACACCATCCGGGGCAAGAGCCAGAACCACGAGGTGGCCAATGCCCGCCAGATCGCCATGTATCTGATCCGCCGGATGACCAAGATGACCCTCACCGACATCGGCCGCGCCTTCGGCGGCAAGGATCACGCCACCGTCCTCTACTCCCTCAATAAAGTGGAGAAGCAGATCAACACGGATCCCTCCTTTAAGGAGACCATCAACGAGATCACCGCCAACATCAACGCCCGCCATTGACGTTTTTCCCCTTCTTTTTGTGAATTTCACGTGGAAACCCCGTGGAAAAAACCCTCTCCTCCTTTTTTTGTGGAATACCCCCTGTATTTTCTACATTCCCCTGTGCATAATAATTCCTTTATTTCCAACGGCTTCTTCTCTTCTTTCACATTTTTCTCCTTCTACTATCACTACTGCTAAAAACATATATCTTATGTTCTTTGAGAGAACATTATTCCTTCCGATTCAGAAAACGATACAGAAAGGATCGTGTGAACTATGCTGCGTTTTTCCTGTGAGAAAGCCCTGCTGCAGGCCGCCGTCAGCACGGCCTCCCGTGCCGTGTCCGCCAAGAGTTCCATTCCGGCCCTGGAGGGCCTGCTGCTGGAGGGCGACGAGCACCTGACCCTGTCCGGCTACAATATGCAGACCGGCATCCGCACCGCCTTTTCCGCGGAGATCCATGAGGCCGGCCGCATCGTGCTGAACGCCCGGCTCTTCGGCGAGATCATCCGCAAGCTGCCCGACGACGTGGTGGTCTTCTCCGCCGACGATCGCCTGACGGTCCATCTGACCTGCGGCGACGCCAGCTTCGAAATCCTGGGCCTCAGCGCCGACGACTTCCCGGAGCTGCCGGAGGTGGACGACGAGTACTCCGTCTGCATTGAGCAGAAGGTGCTCAAGGCCATGATCAACCAGACCAGCTTCGCCGTATCCACCAACGAGAGCCGCCCGGTCCACACCGGCTCCCTCTTTGAAATCGGAGAAAACGGCCTCACCGTCGTGTCCGTGGACGGCTTCCGCCTGGCCCTGCGCCGGGAGCCCCTGGAGAAGATCGACGGCGGCGCCTTCCGCTTTGTGGCGCCGGGCAGCGCCCTGAAGGAAGTGGAGAACATCTGCGGCGACACGGACGATCTGATCACTATCGTTCAGGGCAGACGCCACCTGCTCTTTGAGACCGGCAGCACCCAGCTGATCTGCCGGCGGCTGGAGGGCGAGTTCCTGGACTATAAGAACGCCATCCCAAAGACCAATCCCATCTCCCTGGAGGTGGACACCAAGGCCCTGCTGGAGAGCCTGGACCGGGTCAGCGTGGTGATCAGCGAGAAGCTGAAGAGCCCGGTGCGCTGCCTGTTCGACCTGGATCGGGTCTATCTCTCCGCCAAGACCGGCAACGGCGAGGCCAAGGACAGCTGCGTCATCAGCGGCGACGGCACCGGCTTGGAGATCGGCTTCAACAACCGCTATCTGATGGACGCCCTGCGATACGCGCCGGCCGACAAGGTCAAAATGGAGATGAACACCGGCATTACCCCCTGCATCATCACCCCGGTGGACGGCGGCGACAGCTTCCTCTACATGGTGCTGCCCGTCCGTCTGAAGGCCCAATAAGACAAAGGATACGCGTATGATCACTATTGAGATCACAACCGAATATATCAAGCTCCAGGACCTGCTGAAGTTCGCCTCCGTGACCGCCACCGGCGGCGAGGCGAAGCTGATGATCCAGGAGGGCGAGGTAGCGGTCAACGGCGAGACCTGCACCATGCGGGGCAAGAAGATCCGCCCCGGCGACGACGTCTTCGTCGGCGGAGAGCACTATACCGTTTCCTATGCGGATCGATGAGCTGCAACTGGAGGGCTTTCGCAACTACGCCGCGCAGCAGCTTACCTTCGATCCCAGCTGCAACGTGATCTACGGTGAAAACGCCCAGGGCAAGACCAACCTGCTGGAGGCCGTCGTCTATCTCAGCTGCGGGAAATCCCCCCGCGCCGCCGGCGACCGGGAGCTGATCGGCTTTGACCGGGATTTTGCCCGCCTGATCGGGCAGATCCACAGCCGGGACCGGGACTTTAAGACGGAGATTCTCCTGCAGCGGGGCCGCCGCCGGCGGATGACCGTCAACGGCGTGACTGCCAAAAACGGCGCCGCCCTCAGCGAGGTGCTCCATACGGTTTTCTTCGCCCCGGAGGACCTGCTTCTCATCCGGGAGGGTGCCGCGGCCAGACGCCGGTTCATGGACCTGTCCCTGTGCCAGCTGCGCCCCCGGTACGCCGAGGCCCTGGCGGAGTACAACCGCCTCTACGAGCACAAGACCCGGATCCTGCGGGACTGCGAGGACTACCCCTCCCTGCTGGATCCCCTGCCGGAGTTCAACGCCAGACTGTGCCGTGTGGGCGCGGTGCTGATCCACTACCGGGCCCGGTTTGTTCAGGCGCTGGCGGAGCACGCGGCCCTGGCCCACGCCGAATGCTCCGGCGGCCGGGAGGAGCTCTCCCTGGCTTACCAGACCGTGAAGACGGTGACCGATCCCTTTGCCGACCAGGCGGCCTTGACGGCCGCCCTGGAGGAGCACCAGGCCGCCCACTATGAGGCGGAGATCGCCAGCCGGCTCTGTCTCAGCGGGCCCCACAAGGACGACATCGACGTGGCCATCAACGGCCGCAGCGCCCGGCAGTTCGCCTCCCAGGGACAGGTGCGGACGGCGGCCCTGGCCATGAAGCTGGCGGAGCGGGAGATCCATAAAAACACCTTCGGAGAGTATCCGGTGATGCTGCTGGACGACGTGCTCAGCGAGTTGGATTCCCGGCGGCAGGAGTACGTCCTCAACCGCATCGCCGGCGGGCAGATCTTCATCACGTGCTGCGAGAGTGATCGTTTGGACACTCTGCTGAAGGGTAAAGTATTTCATATCAGGAACGGCAGCGTCCTCGGCACGTGATGAAGGCGAGGCCCCGCAGGGGCGAGCCGCGCGCAGCGCGCTTATTGAATAAAGAAATACGGCGGAGCCGTATTTCACGTGCTGCGAGAGTGATCATTTGGACACTCTGCTGAAGGGTAAAGTATTTCATATCAGGAACGGCAGCGTCCTCGGCACGTGAGAGAAAAAATTTAATTGTGTTTTCGGCGGCGGGGTGATCGAATGGGCTATCTTCATATCGGACAGAACGTGATGATCCCCGACCGGCGGATCATCGGTATCTTCGATCTGGATAACACCTCCACCTCCCGGCATACCCGCGCCTTCCTGAAGAACGCGGAGGCCGAGAGCGTGGTGGTCAACGCCTGCGAGGATATCCCCCGGTCCTTCATCGTGTGCGACCACCCCTACCACCGTCAGATCGTATATATTTCGCAGCTGAACGCCCCCACGCTGCTGAAGCGGGCGGAGGCTGCCGCCCTATCCCAGATAGAAGGAGACAAGAACAATGGCTGAACTGGAAAAAGTGACGCAGGTGGAAACCGAATACGACGCCTCGGAGATCCAGGTCCTGGAGGGTCTGGAGGCCGTGCGCAAGCGCCCGGGCATGTACATCGGCTCCACCAGCGCCAGCGGCCTGCACCACCTGGTCTACGAGATCGTGGATAACTCCATCGACGAGGCCCTGGCCGGCTTCTGCACGGACATCACCGTGACCATCAACGAGGGCAACACCATCACCGTCACCGACAACGGCCGCGGCATCCCCGTGGATATCCAGCCCCAGACGGGCCGGCCGGCCCTGGAGGTGGTGTTCACCGTCCTCCACGCCGGCGGCAAGTTCGGCGGCGGCGGCTACAAGGTGTCCGGCGGCCTCCACGGCGTGGGCGCCAGCGTGGTCAACGCCCTGTCGGAGTGGCTGGTGGTCCAGGTCCACAAGGAGGGCCGGATCCACGAGATGCGCTTCTCCCGGGGCGACATCACCCAGGAGATGAAGGTGGTGGGCGAGACCGACCACACCGGCACCACCGTCACCTTCAAGCCGGATCCGGAGATGTTCGACACCCTGGAGTACGACTACGAGACCCTCCACAACCGGATGCGGCAGCAGGCCTTCCTGAACGCGGGCCTGCGGATCACCATGGCCGACGCCCGGCCCGGCCGGGAGCAGTCCGAGACCATGCGCTACGACGGCGGCATCCGGGAGTACGTCTCCTTCCTGAACAAGAACAAGACTCCTCTCCACGAGGAGATCATCTATATCGCCGGCGCCAGAGGCGACAGCACCGCCGAGGTGGCCATGCAGTACAACGACAGCTACGCGGAAAACCTGGTGTCCTTTGCCAACGACATCCAGACCACCGAGGGCGGCATGCATGAGACGGGCTTCAAGGCGGCCCTGACCCGGGTCCTCAACGCCTACGGCCTCAAATACGGCATGATCAAGGGCGACGACAAGGTCTCCGGCGAGGACTGCCGGGAGGGCCTCACCGCCGTGGTGTCCGTGAAGCTGACGGAGGCCCAGTTCGAGGGCCAGACCAAGACCAAGCTGGGCAACGCCGCCATGCGGACCCTGGTGGACCAGGTGGTCAGCGACCAGCTGGCGGCCTATCTGGAGGAGCACCCGGCCGTGGCCCGCACCATCCTGGACAAGGCCCTCACCGCCAACCGTGCCCGTGAGGCCGCCCGGAAGGCCCGGGAGTCCATCCGCCGCAAGTCGGCGCTGGGCGGCGCCGCCATGCCCGACAAGCTGCGGGACTGCAACGAGAACAATCCCGAGCTCACGGAGCTCTACATCGTGGAGGGCGACTCCGCAGGAGGCTCCGCCACCCAAGGGCGGGACAGCCGGTTCCAGGCCATCCTCCCCCTGTGGGGCAAGATGCTGAACGTGGAGAAGGCCCGGGCCGACAAGGTCTACGGCAACGACAAGCTCCAGCCCGTCATCACCGCGCTGGGCGCCGGCATCGGCGACGAGTTCGACGCCGCCAAGCTCCGCTACCACAAGATCATCATCATGGCCGATGCGGACGTGGACGGCGCCCACATCCGCACCCTGCTGCTGACCTTCTTCTTCCGCTTCATGCGGCCCCTGATCGAGCAGGGCTACGTGTACTCCGCCGTGCCGCCCCTCTACAAGCTGACCCGGGGCAAGCAGCAGCGGGTGGCCTACTCCGACGAGGAACGTGACAGCGTCAGCGCCGAGATGCGGGGCGACAACCCGGACGCCAAGATCGTCATCAGTCGGTTCAAGGGTCTGGGCGAGATGGACCCCCACGAGCTGTGGGAGACCACCATGGATCCGGCCAAGCGGACCCTGCGCCGCATCACCCTGGACGACGCCGTAGCCGCCGACGCCACCTTCACCGTCCTCATGGGCGAAAAGGTGGAGCCCCGGAAGGAGTTCATCGAGAAGAACGCCCGGTACGCGGTGAACCTGGACTACTAAGGAGTGTAAAAAATGTCCAAGAAACCCCAATACGATCCCGAGGAGATCCGGTATCCCGATCAGCATATCGTGGAATCCCCGCTGATCCCGGAGATGGAGCGCTCCTATATCGAGTACGCCATGTCCGTCATCGTGGGCCGGGCCCTGCCCGACGTGCGGGACGGCCTGAAGCCGGTCCACCGCCGGATCCTCTACGCCATGTACGAGGACGGCCTTACCGCCGACAAGCCCTTCAAGAAGTCCGCCACCTGCGTGGGCGACGTGCTGGGCCGCTATCACCCCCACGGCGACGCCTCCGTGTACGACGCCCTGGTCCGCCTGGCCCAGGATTTCTCCATGCGCTACATGCTCATCGACGGCCACGGAAACTTCGGCTCCGTGGACGGCGACCCCCCCGCCGCCTACCGATACACCGAGGCCCGGCTCAGCAAAATCTCCAACGAGATGCTCCGGGACATCGAGAAGGACACGGTGGACTGGGACCCCAACTTCGACGAGAGCCGCCGGGAACCCCGGGTCCTGCCCGCCCGCTTCCCCAACCTGCTGGTGAACGGCTCCAGCGGCATCGCCGTGGGCATGGCCACCAACATCCCGCCCCACAACCTGCGGGAGGTCATCGGCGCGTGCGTCTGCGTGCTGGACGATCCGGACGCCACCCTGGGCGATTTGATGGAGCACATCAAGGGCCCGGACTTCCCTACCCGGGGCATCATCATGGGCCGCAGCGGCATCCGGGCCGCCTACGCCACCGGCCGGGGCCGGCTGGTGGTCCGGGCCCGCCACGAGTTCGAGGAGTTCAACAAGGACCGCGTCCGCATCATCATCACGGAGCTGCCCTACCAGGTCAACAAGCGCATGCTCATCAAGAGCATGGCCGACCAGGTGGAGGACAAGCGGCTGGAGGGCATCAGCGACATCCGGGACGAGTCGGACCGGAACGGCATGCGGATCGTCATCGAGCTGAAGCGGGACGCCAACCCCCAGGTGGTCCTCAACCGCCTGTTCGCCCAGACCCAGCTCCAGTCCACCTTCGCCATCAACATGCTGGCCCTGGTCAACAACCAGACCCAGCCCAGGATCCTGTCCCTGCGCCACATCATCGACGAGTATCTGACCTTCCAGGAGGAGCTCATCGTCCGCCGGACCCGGTTCGACCTGAAGAAGGCCCTGGAGCGGGCCCATCTGCTGGAGGGTCTGCTGATCGCCCAGGACAACATCGACGAGGTCATCCATATCATCCGCTCCAGCTACGACAACGCCAGGGAGAAACTGATGGCCCGCTTTGATCTGGACGAGATCCAGGCCCAGGCCATCCTGGATATGCAGCTCAAGCGGCTCCAGGGCCTGGACCGGGAGAAGCTGCAGGCCGAGTACGACGAGCTGGAGGAGCGCATCGCTTACTTCCGCCGGGTCCTCAGCGACGATGCCCTGGTCCGCAGCATCCTGAAGGAGGAGCTGACCGCCATCGCCGACAAGTACGGCGACGACCGGCTCACCGAGATACAGGACGTGGAGGACGACATCGACATCGAGGATCTCATCGAGGAGGAGGAGTGCGTCTACACCCTGACCCGCAACGGCTACATCAAACGCACCCCCGTCAGCGAGTACGCCGCCCAGAGCAAGGGCGGTATGGGCAAGAAGGGCATCACCACCCGGGATGAGGACTCCGTCATCGACGTGTTCGCCGCCTCCACCCACGACAATCTCCTCTTCTTCACCAACACCGGCAAGGTGTACCGGAAGAAGGGCTACCGGATCCCCGAGTCCGGCAAGGCGGCCAAGGGCATCGCCCTGGTGAACGTGCTGCAGATCGCCACCGACGAGCGGGTCCAGGCCATGCTGCACTTCCGCGATCGGGAGGGCGAGGATATCGACGGCTACCAGCTGACCATGGTCACCAAGCTGGGTACCTGCAAGCGCCTGGCGGTGTCCGCCCTGCGGAACATCCGACAGAGCGGTCTGCGGGCCCTGAACCTGAACGAGGGCGACGAGTTGGTCAGCGTCATTGAGACCGACGGCACCGCCCGGATCCTCATCGCCACCCACGACGGCATGGCCTGCTGCTTCGACGAGAACGACGTGCGCACCATGGGCCGCGTGGCCGTGGGCGTCCGGGGCATCCGGCTCCGGGAGGGCGACTTCGTCATCGGCGCGGCCCGGGCCGACGAGGGCAAGACCGTCCTCTCCATCACCGAGCGGGGCTTCGGCAAGCGCACGCCGGTGGAGGAATACCGCATCACCGCCCGGGGCGGCATCGGCGTGAAGAACTATGAGGTCACCGCCAAGACCGGCCCCGTGGTGGGTATGAAGGTGGTGGGCGGCGGCGAGGATCTGCTGCTGGTGACGGAGAAGGGCATTCTGATCCGCACCGGCGTGGACAAGATCCGGGTCTGCGGCCGGGCGACGCAGGGCGTCATCGTCATGCGCTTCAAGGAGGAGGGCGACCGGGTGATTTCCCTGGCCCTTACCGATAAGGACGAGGAGCAGGAGACGGAGCCGGCGGTCGAGTGAGAGAAAGGGACAGGACCACATGAGCAATAAAAGGGAGGCCGATCTGCCGCTGACGCGGAGCCGGTATTTCTTCAAGGCGCTGTATCACAATTCCGCCGCCACGCCGGAGTTCACCTACAACAAGCGCATCTATATCAAGAGCGAAGAGCTGCGGGATATCGAGCACCGCAGCGCCCGCATCAACTATTTTCTGTTGATGATGTTGATCCTGATGTTTCTGATGACCTCCAAATATCAGAATATCTGGATCGTGGTGATCTATCTCGTATCGGTGGTGGCGGGCCAGGCGGTCCGCTACGCCATGCTGCCCAGGAACATCACCGACCACCTGACCGACAGCGGCCGGATGGAGCGCTGAGATGGACGGGCTGAAAATCATCGCCCGGCTCCGCTCCCCCTTCGCCGAGAAATTCGGCGTGCCCCGGCAGAGCGGGCTGGTGCAGGAGATCCGCGCCAGGGTGGTGTTCGAGCCGGAGTTCCGCAGCGCAGACGCGGTGCGGGGCCTGTCGGACTTCAGCCATATCTGGCTGATCTGGCAGTTTTCCGAAAACCTCCGGGAGGGCTGGACCCCCACGGTGCGTCCGCCCCGGCTGGGCGGCAACGAGCGCATGGGCGTGTTCGCCACCCGCTCCCCCTACCGGCCAAATCCCATCGGCATGAGCAGCGTCCGCCTGGACGGGATCGACTATGATCCGGAGCTGGGCCCGGTGCTCCGGGTATCCGGCGCCGACCTGGTGGACGGCACCCCCATTCTGGATATCAAGCCCTACCTGGCCTATACGGACAGCCATCCGGACGCCGCCGGCGGCTTTACCGACGTGACGAGGATGGAGCTGCTGGAGGTGGATTTTCCGCCGGCCCTGCTGGAGAAGATCCCGCCGGAGCACCGGGAGGGGCTGACCGGCGTGCTGCGGTGCGATCCCCGGCCCCGGTATCAGAACGACCCGGAGCGGGTCTACGGCCTGACCTACGGCGGCCGGAACGTGAAATTTACCGTCAGCGGCGGCGTGCTGACGGTGGTGGCGGTGGAGTGAGAAAAGATCTTCGCGCCCCAGAGAAAAAACGGGAGCCGCAGGCAAGCGCCCCACAGGAGAATCACATGAAAACAGTCACAATATATACAGACGGCAAAGGCCGCTGCGCGGCTTTGCGGGGAGATTGCCCTTTCGCTCGCCGCTGCGCGGCAACCGCGAAAGATGGCACACAGGCGCCGTCGTGCGGGCTGCTCCTTATATAAGAGGAAGCAGCGGAAGGAAGTCACATGAAGACAGTCACGATATATACCGACGGCGCCTGCAGCGGCAACCCCGGCCCGGGAGGATGGGGCGCCATCCTCGCCTACAACGGCCATGAGAAGGAGATCTCCGGCGGCGCGGCGGATACCACCAACAACCGCATGGAGCTCACCGCCGTCATCGAGGCCCTGGCCCTGCTGAAGGAGCCCTGCGCCGTGGAGCTGTACTCCGACTCCAAGTACGTCGTCGACGCCCTGGAAAAGGGCTGGGTCTACGGCTGGCGGAGCCGGGGCTGGAGGAAGGCCGACAAAAAGCCCGCCCTGAACGTAGATCTGTGGGAGCGTTTGCTGCCGCTGGTGGAACGCCACCGGGTGACGTGGCACTGGGTCAAGGGCCACGCCGAGAACGAGAAGAACAACCGCTGCGACGAAATGGCCGTGGCGGAGAGCAAAAAATATTGAGTGTTTACAAAAAGTTCATCTGATTTTCAAGATTTGGCCATTTTTAATGGGTATGATATACCCGTACCAAGGATAAAACTCCTTTATGTGATTTTCTCTCTCTCCTAACAAACACACGAGGAACGCGCCCTGCCATGCAGGGCGCGTTCCTTGCTGTAAGACCGGATGAGAGGGCAAAGCCCCCGGCAGGGCATGGGGAGATTGTGAAGAGGGGAGGGTATGCCCCTCTTCACGTTAAATATGACGGTGTGCCCGGCGGCCTTCCGCCGCCGGGCACACGCGCCCTGCCATGCAGGGCGCGTTCCTTGCTATAAAGCCGGATGAGAGGACAAAGCCCCGGCGGGGCATGTTTCTTGCTATAAAGCCGGATGAGAGGACAAAGCCCCGGCGGGGCGCGTTTCGCGCTTTTCGGGAATCTTTCTTGCAAATCGCCGCCGCCTGGGGTACAATAGCCCCAGAAATCAAAGACGGGAGGACAAGACGATGGAATTCAACGCCCAACAGCAGCTGGCCGGGCTCCTGGAGTGGATGGACGAGAGGATGAAGGCCTGCGGCGGCAAGACCGCGGTCATCGGCATTTCCGGCGGCAAGGACAGTTCCGTGGTGGCGGCCCTGTCCGTGGCGGCCTACGGACGGGAGAACGTCTACGGCGTGCTGATGCCGGACGGCGTCCAGCCGGACATCAACTACAGCCAGGACCTGGTGGAGGAGCTGCAGATCCCCCACTGCACCATCAATATCCACAGCGCCGTCCGGGGCGTGCTGGACGAGATGGAGGGCGTGGGCTTCGAGCCCAGCCGCCAGACGGTGGTGAACCTGCCCTCCCGGATCCGCATGGCCACCCTGTACGCCGTGGCCCAGACGCTGCCCGGCGGCATCGTGATCAACACCTCCAACCTCAGCGAGGACTGGGTGGGCTACTGCACCATCTACGGCGACAGCGCCGGCGCCTTCTCCCCCCTGGGCATGTACACCACCGAGGAGGTCATCGCCATGGGCCGGGTGCTGGGCCTGCCGGAGAAGTTCCTCATCAAGCCGCCGTCTGACGGCCTCACCGGCCTCACCGACGAGGACAACCTGGGCTTCACCTACCACGCCGTCAACGAGTATATCCGCCGGGGCGTGGTGGATCCCGCCGTCAAGGAGCAGATCGACCGCAAGCACCGCACCAGCCGCTTCAAGTTCCAGACCCTGCCGGTCTACCAGAACGGCCTGCCCATGGCGATCCCCGACGAGACGGATTTCTATAATCCCGACAAAAAATAGGAGTCCCGCCACAATATTTTGTGGCCTCCGTCCGGCTGACCGCAAGACTTGGATGATGCAAAAAAGCACGCCAAAAATGAAAAAAATGCTTGCATTTTTCGCGTTGAGATGCTAAAATATCATCCTGCGTGGAAGTTTTTTGAACGGACACGGACTATCTGATATCGGGGAGGTGTTTGGTTTGCCGAATATCAAGTCTGCTAAGAAGCGCGTTCTGGTGGCGGAGGCTCGCAATGCCCGCAACAAGGCCGATAAGTCTGCGCTGAAGACTGCTATCAAGAAGTTCGAGGCTGCTGCCGTTGAAGGCAAGCGCACCGAGGCCGAGAGCACTTATAAGGTTGCGGTGAAGGCGATCGATAAGGCCGCTGCCAAGGGTCTGCTGCACAAGAACAACGCCGCTCACAAGAAGAGCGCGCTGACTCTGAAGCTCAACCAGATTGGCTGATTTGAAACCAAACAAAAGGACATCCGCGAGGATGTCCTTTTTTCCTTGTCCGGGTCGTTTTTGCCCTTGACGCGGCGGGGGAAACATGATATCCTTGCAGGGTCGAAAGGCGATGAGGGGAGTGGCGTCCCGGAGCCGCGGGAGGAAATGCCCCGCCGATTCAGCCCCGTTACAGGCTTTGAGTGTGGATACCCTATCCAAATTCAGGTGGAACCACGGATCGTTCGATTCGCCCTGAGCTGCCGGCTCAGGGTGTTTTTGTTTTCCGGCAGCGTCGCGCCGCCGGCGGCGGAAGCGTTCTGCCCATACGGAAGCAGTACTATATAATACTATATAAGGAGAGGAAACCATGAAAAACACCGAGAAGACCATGGACAAGATCGTGGCCCTGTGCAAGAACAGGGGCTTCATCTTTGCCGGCAGCGAGATCTACGGCGGCCTGGCCAACACCTGGGACTACGGCCCCCTGGGCGCCCGGCTGAAGAACAACGTGAAGGACGCCTGGCGCCGCCGCTTCATCCAGGAGCGCCGGAACAGCTACGAGGTGGACGCCGACATCCTGATGAATCCCCGGGTGTGGGAGGCCAGCGGCCACGTGGCCAGCTTCGCCGACCCCCTGCTGGACTGCAAGGAGTGCAAGATGCGCTTCCGGGCCGACAATCTGATCGACGACTTTGACCCCGAGGCCCATGCCGACGGCATTAGCAATGAGCAGGTGTTCCAGTATATCAAGGATCACCACATCCCCTGCCCCAACTTCGGCAAGCACAATTTCACCGATATCCGCGAATTCAACCTTATGTTCCAGACCTTCCGCGGC
>JAEEGL011188929.1_pt1 | contig 19898 bp, 16 predicted proteins | sample 9134231 | NCBI WGS metagenome assembly JAEEGL01 (sample SAMN16246548, study PRJNA631951) | gut metagenome | biome: gut microbiome; feature: rumen; material: fiber-attached | host: Bos | place: Iran: Karaj | collected 2018-10 | reverse complement strand
GCCTATGCACTGGGTGTTTCGCTGGCAGTCGGCATCAACAACCTGCAGTACGGCAGGGAGGGGATACAGCATTATAATCCACAGGCTGCTCTGTTTGAGCAGGGAGTGCGCGAGGCGTCGAAGATCATCGCCTCAATGGGAGGGAAACCGGAAACGGCCATGTTTTTTGCGGGCGACCTCTACGTCACCATTTTCGGCGGAAGAACAAGGTTGCTCGGCACACTGCTCGGAGAGGGCAAGCACTTTCCGGAGGCAAAAGAAATGCTTGCCGGCGTTACGCTGGAATCCGTTGCCATCTCTACAAGAGTAGCGGAAGCAATGCGCCGCATGGAGGCGCGTGGCAAAGTGAACTGTGCGGAATACCCGCTGCTGATGCATGTGGATGACATCATTACCCGCGGAGCGGAACTCGATATCCCGTGGGATAAATTTGAAACCATTATTAACTGACAGGAGTATATTTCAAAATGAGTGAATGCAATCATGACTGTTCTTCCTGCGCACAGAAGTGCGACAACCAGGTGGATTTCCGCAAGAATCTGCATGAAGGCGCCAGAGTCGGAAAGGTGATCGCCGTTGTCAGCGGCAAGGGCGGCGTAGGCAAAAGTCTGGTAACCTGTATGCTGGCTTCCGAAATGCAGCGCAGAGGCTATCATGCCGCTGTCCTCGATGCAGATATCACAGGCCCTTCCGTTCCAAAATCCTTTGGCATTACGGAACATGTTGTCGGTGGAGAAGATTTCCTTTACCCGGCGGTTTCGGCGTGCGGAACGCAGCTTATGTCCATCAACCTGATTCTCGATGATGAGACGCAGCCGGTCGTCTGGCGTGGCCCCGTGATTGCGGGCGCTGTTACCCAGTTCTGGACGGATGTTCTGTGGGATGACGTGGACTTCATGTTTGTGGATATGCCTCCCGGAACGGGCGATGTGCCACTGACAGTTTTCCAGTCTCTCCCGGTCGACGGAATCGTCATTGTTACCAGCCCTCAGGATCTGGTCGGGATGATCGTATCCAAGGCTGTCAATATGGCGGAGCTGATGAAAATCCCGGTAATCGGCATTGTAGAGAACATGTCCTATTTTAAATGCCCTGACTGCGGAAAAGAGCACGCCATCTTCGGCGAAAGCAAACTTCAGGCGATTTCGGAGGAATTTGGAATCGTCAACACAGCCCGTCTTCCCATTGACCCGCAGATCGCTTCTCTGGTCGATGCAGGCCGCGTTGAGAGCGTCAATACCGAGCCGCTTGATGAACTGACAGACGTGATTGAACGCTGGCAGACTGCCTGAGCACATTACAGCTGCATCAGATAAAAAATGCGTAAGAACCCTCTTTTGCTGATTTTTCTGGCACTGTGCCTGATGGCACAGCTGGCCGGCTGCGGCATGTTTACCCCGCAGCCGACGGCGGAACCGGAGCCCGAGCCTTCCCCTGAACCTGTCCGCGTATTTACGGCGGACAAGGCTGAGATCGGCGGCGGGCTTTCGGCGCTTCGGCCGGTCCTGACAGCAGAAGAGGGGTTTTACTGCCTCAGCATCGAAAAGACCGGGGAAGAAATACCGGATGATGTGGTACGCGAGGCAAAAAGAAAAAACCGCGAGCCATACAATGACGGCCGTTACGATGTCCTTTCTCAAAAGCTCTGGCTGCTCAGTGCGGAAGGAGAGCTGACAGAGCTGGAGGACTATACAGCGCTGTCTTCTGTGGAAAATACGGAAAACTGGAAGAGCTGGTCCTGCATTTCGGAGTTCCAGGCAATGGCGAAAGCGGAGGACGGCAATCTTCTGACACTTGAGTACAACGTCATTAGCGGGAACAGCGCTCCTCCGAGACGGGCGGATATGGTAATCGGGAAAAACTATCTGGAGTATCATGTGCTGTGGAGCCTGCGCACGCTTTCCTTCACGGGAGAAGAGCTTGACAGTAAACCCATAGAAGGCGGCAGCGAAGAAGCTCTGCTTGCTCTTGCCGGCGCATCCGCAAAACAGAAGCACGTTACGGAGCTGGAGGAAGTGCCCTTTTCGTGGGAGGCTGTCGGCGTAGATCCGGAAAAAGTGCTTTCGGATATCCTTTGTAAGGAGGACGGTTCCTGGTGTTTCCTGACCGGTACGGATAGTGCCGAAGCCATTGTCACTGTGAAGGAGGAACTGAAGGAAAGCGACAAAACAGCCCTTATCCTGATGACAGACAGCCCGACAGCACTTCTGCTTGACGCTGTTACGGCTTTCAACGCGTCCCGGGATGACGTTTATGTCCGGGTAACGGATTTCGACGCTGCGGCAGAAGGCCTGACAGCGGATCTCTTCTACATCCCGCTGCAGAGCAGCATGGAGATGGGCAGAATCGGTATGCTGGCGGATCTGTATCCTTTCATCGAAGCGGACAAAGAGATCCGAAAAGAGGATTTCTTCCCCAACATCCTTTCCGCGCTGGAAGTGAACGGTGCTCTGTACACGACCTGTGCCGGGGTGACGTTCCGCACGGCAATCGCGGCTTCCTCTCTGGTAGGAGACAAAGCGGGTTGGACTTATGATCAGCTGCGGGAATGCTGGGGTAGCCTTGGCATAGGCAGCGATGCCTTTGACGTTTTTACCACCTGTGAGGATGTGCTGGACGCTTGCCTGTCCATGGATCTGGATAGCTTCGTACACTGGGAAAGCCGCACCTGCAGCTTTCAGTCGGACAGCTTTCTGAAGCTTCTCTGGTTTACAGGTAATTTCCCCCGCAGTTTTGATTATGAGCACCACAGCTGGGCGGATGCCGACAATACGGACCTGCGCATTCGCAGCGGAAAACAGATGCTGATGGAAAAAGTTGTCTGCAGCATCGAGGATGCTGTTTACTGCGGCTATGAATATCCGGAGCGGATCAGCTTTATCGGCTACCCCACGCTTAACGGAACTGGAAACACCATGTCGGTTTCCACACTGGATTCCGGAATGAATTTCTCCATGAGCGCGTCAACAGAACTGAAGGAAGAGTGTTGGGCATTTCTCAGGCGCTTCTTCACGGAAGCTTTTCAGACAGAAACAAGATTCTTCCCGGTTTCCGTTGCTGTTTTCAACCGCGAGCTGAAGGAAGCTATGGAGGTTGATTATGTGCTGGATGTCAAAGGCAATCCCGTCCGGGACGCCAAAACGGGAGAACCTGTCATCAGCGCCATAGATACCATGTATCTCAGCAATTATGTGCAGATCTATATCTATCCGCTCACGGAGAACAAGGCTGCTAAGGTGACAGACCTTGTTACCAGCACCACCAAGCTTGCCCTGGACAATGAGGACATCTGTGAAGTGGTCAAAAACAGTGTCTGCGGCTACTATGATGGCTCCCTCTCGCTGGAAGAGGCCGCTGCCGCAGCCCAGACTGCCGTGACGGAATATCTGGGGTTCGGTGCGGACGGCGACAGCCTGGTGGGATAATTAACTGTTCGATACAGCAGGAAAAAAATCCTGCTGTATTTTTTTATTATTTCTGCAGCAAAACGGAGTTAAAATGGATTTATAATAATGAGGGCTCTTAAAATAAAGGAGACGAGGGATGAAGGACAGTGAAATTGTAAATCTGTATTGGGAACGCTCCGAGCAGGCTGTTGCGGAAACCGTAAAAAAGTTCGGGAGATACTGCCACAGGATTGCATACAATATTCTTGAAAATAAAGAGGATTCCGAGGAATGCGTCAATGATACCTGGATGAGTGCCTGGAATGCCATGCCGGATAAACGCCCTGAAAAACTCAGCCCGTTTCTCGGAAGAATCACGAGGAACTTTGCCCTGAAGAGAATTGTAAGCGGGCATGCGAAGAAGCGGGGCGGGGGCGAAGCTTTGCTTGCGCTTGAGGAACTGGACGAATGCGTTTCTTCCGGCTATGATCTTGAACTGGAAATAGAAAACAGAGAGCTTGGCAGGGAAATTGACCGTTTTGTCTCTCGCTTGCCCGAGAAGGAACAGCTCGCGTTTGTCTGCCGGTACTGGTATCTGGCCGGCGAGCGTGAAATCGCGGAAAAGCTCGGTCTCACACGCAGTGGGGTCAATGCCATGCTCAGGAGAACAAGAAAAAAACTGAAAATCTATTTGGAAACGGAGGGCTTATGTACAGTTCACAACGGCTGATCGCCGCCATCGGAGAATTGTCCGATGAGAAAATTGAAAAAGCGGGAGTCGCTCTGGGATACCGTGGAGGCGACCGGACCGGCGCTTCTTTCAGACTGAGCAGATGGCTGGGGATCGCAGCTGCCGTTATGATGGTTTTGGCATTGAGTGCAGTCGCTTATCCGGTTTATGTTCACTGGTCTCGTGGGATGGAACAGATTCTGCCGGCGAACGGAGAAGAGCAGGAATATGCAAAAGACAGTGGCTTATCGGAGAGTATTCAGTTTGACTCCCTGCAGAATGAAACTGTACAGACTGCCAGAACCACAGTATCCGACAGTGCAGAGACGGAAAGCATGAAGGTCGGCAGCGCACAGATTGTCAGTTCTACGGTAAACGGCGTAACAGTTTCCGTTGAGCAGACGGTCATTGACAGCAATACTGCCCGGATTGCTCTGAGAATTGATGGATTTATAACTTCGTACGGGGATTACCCGGATATCGGAGCCTGGCAGCTCACCTTTGACGGGGAAATGGCTTCCAACATGACAGGCGGGTTTGCGGAAAGCCGGGATGCAGAGGGCAATCTGATTTTTGCAGATAAGAACGGAGTTCTTGAATATGATTTTTATGCATCCGATTCAAGAGAGGATTATTCCTTCACAGGAAAGCAGATTTATCTGCGGATCGACAGCCTGGGGACAGGGGACAAGGCTCGATATGAGTCGCTTATGGAAGGGCCGTGGGAACTCTGCTGGACGCCGGCCGTCAATCAGGAGATAAGATCCATTCAAACGGATACTCCGATTGGGGAAACCGGAATACGGTTGCTGTCAGCGGAGATTGCCCCTGTTTCTGCCAGAATAACCATGAAGCTTGATGAATTCTGGGAGGGATATAAAACCCTGGAATCCTTTGACTGGCAGCTTGTGGGCGTCCGTCTGAAAGACGGGACAGAGCTGGTGAATATTTTCGGGCCACCTGTTTATGTGGGTTATGCGGATCTCGACAATCTGATTCTGGAACTGCATTACAGTGCACATCAGATTATACATCCGGAACAGGTTGAAGCGCTCCTGTTTGCAGGGCCTTATCCCTGGGCAAAGACACTCACGGAGGAGGATCTGATCATCGTTGACTGAATAAAACCTGCGATTTGTAAACAGATTTAAAACAGTACACTATGATCGGTTGACAGACTCCGCAGGTGATTTATAATGATACCATCAACTCTTTAGGAGGGACTTGTTATGCGTAAACTGATTTCTGTTTTTCTGGCAGTTCTGCTGGTGCTTTCGCTGTCTTCCATGGCTATGGCGGAGACGGTTGTCACCGTAAGCGGTACGGGCGAGACTTTTGTCCCCGCGGACGTTGCCGTCGTTTCTCTCGGCGTCAGCGCGAGAGACAAGGAAGTGCTGACAGCCCAGGCGAAGGTCAATGAATCCATTGCCTCCATCAAGGAAGCTTTGATTGCAGCCGGTGTTGAGGAAGAGAATATCAACACGGACTATATCAACATCTATCCTATTTACAACTATAATTCAGATATGGAAGAGCTGGCTGCCTACAACGCCAATTCCACTCTGGCCATTAAAGTGACGAAGATCGGCGACGTCGGCAAGGTGATCGACACGGCATTTGAAGCCGGAGCCAACAACCTGAACGGCATCGAGTTTTCCGCCTCCGACACTTCGGAAGCAAAGGCCAAGGCTTTGGAGCTCGCGGTGGAAGATGCCATTACGAAAGCGGAGATTCTTGCCGCCGCGGCGGGAATGAAAATTGCCGGCATCAATTCCATTCAGGAAGGCGGCGTGTACAGCTATGACAGAGGCGTCGGCTATATCACCAAGAACATGGAAGCCGCGATGGATTCTGCAGCGGGCACCGTTGTCCAGTCCGCAAAGCTGGCGGTGACCGCCAATATCACGGTGATTTTTGCGGTCGGCTAAACAAAATACGCAATACGCATCCCGGCAGCGTACAGCTGCCGGGTTTAACATTTCTAACACAACCTATTGACTTGGTGGGTATTCGGGACTATAATACAGGCATCAACAACAGAGGTGACGCTGATGAAAATCTATGCGGACAACGCCGCAACAACGAAAATGTGCAAAGCTGCCATTGCAGCAATGCTTCCCTATATGGAAGAGTTCTACGGAAATCCCTCCAGCCTTTATTCCCTGGGGCAGGAAGCAAAGGAGGCGCTGGAGCGCTCGCGCGAAGAGATCGCCGCCATTATCCATGCGCAGCCGCGTGAAATTTATTTCACCTCAGGCGGGAGCGAGGCGGACAATCAGGCGCTGCGTTCTGCAGCAGCTCTCGGCAAAAAGAAAGGGAAAAGACATCTCATTTCAACCGCTTTCGAGCATCATGCCATTCTTCATACGCTGAAGGCACTCGAAAAAGAAGGCTTTGAAGTAACGCTTCTTCCCGTCCATGAGAACGGCATTGTGAGAGTCAGTGAACTGGAAGCTGCCATCCGGCCGGACACATGCCTGGTAACGGTGATGACGGCCAACAACGAAATCGGGACCATTCAGCCCGTTGCGGAGATCGGTGCCCTGTGCCGGGAGCGCGGGATCCTGTTTCATACAGACGCGGTACAGGCGGTCGGGCATCTTCCGATTGACGTCCAGGCGGAGAATATCGATATGCTTTCTTCCTCTGCCCATAAATTTCACGGGCCGAAAGGCGTCGGTTTCCTCTATGTGCGCAAAGAGATTCCGCTTACAAATCTGATTGAAGGCGGCGCGCAGGAAAGAGGAAAACGTGCCGGAACGGAGAACGTTGCTGGAATTGTTGCCATGACGGCGGCTTTGAAGGAAAGCACAGCCCATATGGAAGAAAACGCACGGCATATGAAGGCCCTAAGAGACCGGCTGATAGAAGGCCTTCAGGCAATCCCTCATTCGGCATTGAACGGCGACAGGGAAAAACGTCTTCCCGGCAACGTAAATTTCTGCTTTGAAGGAATAGAGGGGGAGTCGCTTCTGCTTTTGCTGGATGATAAAGGAATCAGCGCTTCGTCCGGCAGTGCCTGCACTTCCGGCTCTCTGGATCCGAGCCACGTGCTGCTGGCAATCGGAAGGGTCCACGATGTGGCGCATGGTTCGCTCCGCCTGTCGATCGGAGAGGATGCCACAGAAGAAGAGATGGAATATATCATTCAGTCTGTCCGTGAAGTGGTTGACTACCTGCGCAGCTTTTCACCGGTCTGGCGGGATCTGATGGCCGGAAAAGGCAAATTTATTCTGTAAGAACGCGGAGGAGAACGAATATGGCTTTATACAGTGAAAAAGTGATGGATCATTTCCGCAATCCGCGCAATGTCGGCGTAATCGAAGATGCAAACGGCATCGGAGAGGTAGGCAATGCGAAATGCGGGGACATTATGAAAATGTATCTGAAGATCGAGGACGATGTTATTCAGGACGTTAAGTTTGAAACCTTCGGCTGCGGGAGCGCAATTGCCTCCAGTTCCATGGCGACAGAACTGATCAAGGGGAAGCCGGTGTCCGAGGCTATGCAGCTGACAAACCAGGCAGTTGCGGAAGCTCTGGACGGGCTGCCTGCCTATAAAATGCACTGTTCCGTGCTGGCGGAAGAAGCGATCCGCTCCGCGCTGGACGATTACTACGCAAAACAGAAAGATGAAAACCACGGCTGACCGTGGTTTTCTCTTATGTTCGTCTTGCTCCTTTGAGCGCGGCGTAGTATAATTCTTACATTACCGGTATTGCTTTTATGTTATTGAGGAGACTGGAATATGAAACGGTTTTTCGCCGCTCGGGGAACTTCGGCCGTTCGTATGTCGGAAGGGCCCATTACGGGTCAGATTATACGCTTTGCGCTTCCACTGATGGTCGGCAATCTGTTTCAGCAGCTCTACAGTACCGTGGATGCGTTGATTGTCGGCAATGTGCTTGGGAACGATGCGCTGGCAGCAGTGAGCTCTGTAGGCTCTCTGGTCTATATGCTGATCGGGCTGGTGGAAGGCATTTTTATCGGAGCAGGCGTCGCGGTTTCCCGGTACTTCGGCGCTGGGGACAGGGAAAAAATGTCCTCGGCGATCCATACGGACGTCGCTTTCGCGCTGACGGCCGGCTTTGCTCTCACGGTTATCGGCACCGTATTCTCGGACGATATTCTGCGTCTGATGGGGACGCCGGAGGAAATCCTGCCGCGTGCGGCGCTTTATCTGCGGGTTTATTTCTCCGGTGCAGTCGCCACAGCTCTTTATAACTGCTGCCGGGGAATTATGCAGGCAGTGGGAGACAGCCGCCATCCGCTTTTCTATCTGATCCTCTCGTCCGTTGTCAACACGGTGTTGGATCTGTTTTTCCTGATTGTTCTGAAGGGAGATGTCGGCAGTGCCGCGCTTGCCACTGTGATCTCCCAGGCTCTGAGCGCCGTTCTCTGCATGGCAAAGCTGATGACGACGAATGAGCCGCACCGGGTTTCCCTCCGGCGGATCGGTTTCGACGGGCAGATGTTCCGGCAGATCATCCATTACGGGCTGCCTTCAGGATTTCAGAATTCCGCCATTGCCATTGCCAACGTGACTGTACAGTCCAACATCAACGCATTCGGGAAAATGGCCGTGGCGGGATGCGGAACATACTCAAAAATTGAGGGCTTTGTCTTCCTTCCCATCGGCAGCTTCGTTATGGCCCTGACGACCTTTATCAGCCAGAACCTCGGCGCCAACCAGCTGGAAAGAGCGCGGCGCGGGGCAAACTTCGGCGTATTGTGTGCAGTAGGCACTGCCGAAGTGATCGGTATTGTGACCTTTCTGACGATGCCGTGGCTGGCCCGCGCTTTCACCTCAGAGCCGGAAGCCATAGCCTTTGCCGTTCAGAAATCAAGAACCGTCTCCCTGTTTTTCTGTTTCCTTGCGGCGACGCACAGCCTGGCAGGGGTTCTGCGCGGCGCGGGAAAATCGATTTTCCCCATGATGACCTATCTGCTGGTATGGGGGCTCGGCCGTGTCCTGTTTCTGACGGTTGCTGTGCCGCTGTTCCCGACGATTACAACAGTCAATATTGTCTACCCTGTCTCATGGTTCATCACAGCCGTGATCCTCTTTGTCTTCTACAAAAAAGCTGACTGGCTTCACGCGTATGAATAGCGCTTGAATAATACTATAATTATAATAAACCGCTCCGAAGCTGAAACGGAGCGGTTTATTACGGAAAAAATTACAGGGCTGCCAGAATTGCCTCCAGAAGATCGTCAAAGTTGTCAAAGGCTTTGAGATGCGGGTTTGCAGCAATCATTGCCGGCGTGGAATTGAAGAGGAAGCCTGCCTTGCTGGCGTTGAGCATTTCAAGGTCGTTGTAGCTGTCGCCGACGGCGATCGTTTCATAATTGATACTTTGGAACGCTCTGACAGCAGAGAGTTTGGAGTGAGCAATACGCATTTTGTGCGCCAGAATCTCTCCGCTGGGAGAAACTTCAAGGGAGTTGCAGAAAATCGTCGGCATGCCGAGCTTCCTGACAAGCGGCGAGGCGAATTCTTCAAACGTATCACTCAGAATGACCGCCTGTACTCTTTCACGCAGCTTATCCAGAAACTCTCTAGCGCCGGGCAGGGGATCGATCGAGGCGATAACTGCCTGCACCTCTTTCAGGCCGAGGCCGTGTTCCTTCAGCGTGGCAATGCGCCATTTCATAAGCTTGTCGTAATCCGGCTCGTCACGCGTGGTGCGGCGCAGTTCGGGAATACCGCTGACTTCGGAAAAGGCAATCCAGACTTCCGGAGTCAGAACACTTTCCATGTCAAGGCATACGATGTTCATACAGGGAACCTCCTTTATGATAGTGCATAATCTGTGAGCTGGTCGATATCAACCACATCGGTATGGAGAACCGGCTTCTCTCTCAGCCCGGCGATGTTCACCGGCACGCTTTCTCCGGTAAAGTCGGCAAGCGCCGCAGCAGTTTCAAACTCATCCGCCTGTGCTTTTCCGCCGATGGCTTCCAGCACGGTGGACGGAAATTTGAAGGGGGAAGCGGTAGAGAGCACGACGCACGGATTTCCGCTGAAAGCGCCGCTTTGCCGGTATTTTTCCAGAACGGAGAATCCCACCGCACTGTGGGTGTCGCTCAGCCAGCGGAAGTCATGCCAGAGGCGGGCTATGGTGGAAGCTGTTTCCTCCTCCGTGCAGTAATCCGCATGGAAGAGCGCCTGGATGCTGTCCAGCGGCTTTCCGGAAAGCATGTATCTGCCTTCCTCGTTGAGTGCCTTCATCAGCGAGGCGACATATGCGGTGTCACCCTCGCAGGCATAGAAGAGCAGCCGCTCCAGATTGGAAGAGACAAGAATATCCATCGAAGGAGAGCTCGTCTTCAGGAAGGGGCGACGTTTGTTGTATACACCCGTGCGGATAAACTCCGTCAGCACATTGTTGGCGTTGGAGGCACAAATCAGCTTTCCGACGGGCAGCCCCATCTGCATGGCCAGGTATCCTGCGAGTATATCCCCGAAGTTTCCTGTCGGCACAACAAAGTCAATCATTTCACCGCTGCGGATGCGCCCATGCGCCATGAGCTGGGAGTAAGCAGAAAAATAATACGTGACCTGCGGCACCAGCCTTCCGATGTTGATGGAGTTGGCAGAGGAAAACAGCCTGCCTTTCATGCGGCGTCTGCCGCTGTTGACAAGGGCAAATGCCTCCTTGACGCCGCGCTGGCAGTCGTCAAAGTTTCCTCGCACGGCGCAGACGCGCACATTGCTGCCCTCCTGCGTGACCATCTGAGCCTTCTGCATGGCGGATACGCCGCCGTAAGGGAAGAAAACGGTGATATCCGTCCCTTCTACATCGTGAAAGCCTTCCAGTGCAGCCTTGCCGGTATCGCCGGAGGTAGCGGTGAGAATGGAAATGGTTTCTTTTATATTCTCGCTCTCCCGTGCGGAGGTGATCAGCAGCGGCAGCACGGAAAGCGCCACATCCTTGAAAGCGGAGGTGGGGCCGTGATAGAGCTCCAGCGCATAGTCATCGCCCACGGCGCGCAGCGGCGTGATTTCCGGGACGGAGAACTTGGAGGGATATACAGCGGCTATTTTATCCGCTTTGGAAGCGAAACCGGGAAGCAGATGACTGAAGATACGCGCGGCCATTCCCGTATAAGGCAGGGAGAGGCAGCCTTCCACGTCAAAAGGACGGGAAGAAATATCGGGATCAACAAACAGCCCGCCGTCCGGCGCAATGCCCTGTAGTACAGCTGCCGTATCCGTGACCGTGTAGCTGCTGCGGGTACTCTGATACATAGAAATTCTCCTTGTGTTTTTTATAAACTTTTGCTATAGTATTGTATCATATTTTGTGCTTCAGAACAAGTTCTGACAACTGATAAAAGATATGAGAAGAAGTAATATTATTTTGTTCATCTTATTGCTGCTGCTTCTGGCCGGCTGCGGAAGCAGCGCGCCTGCCTCTCCCTCTCCGTCTCCGTCGCCGTCTCCGGCAGAGGATACCGAGAGGGTCGCTTCGGTTGAAATCTACAACCGGACAGGAAAGATCCAGAAAGAGGAATTTTACGCCGATCCCGCGCATCCCGATGCGGTGAGCTATACGGTGGAATACAGTTATACGGATTCCGGAAAGCTCTCTTCTGTTGAAAGGAAAGGCGGCGGCCTCGGTGAAAACAGGCCGATTGAAACCTATTTCTATTCGGGGGAAAACTGTACCCGGAAAATCCTGTATGACGAAACCGGCGGAACAAAATCCGTTACTTACTGGACGTATGACGGCAAAAACCGGCTGACGCAGGAAAAGGTCGTCAGCATGCTGCTTTCGGAAAACGGATACTCCTACAGCGGAAAAGCCGAGGAGATCACCGATTTTAATGAGGACGGCAGCGAAAAAACCTATCGCTACTCAGCCCCGGGAGATTTTTCCCGCAATGAATACGAGTACGGGGAAAACAGTGCTTTGCTGGTGGACAGATATTTCCACAGCACGGACGGCGAGACGTTCCGCCTGTTTGAGACACGCCGCTATTTCTATGACGCCTCCGGCCGCCTGACGCGACAGGAGCGGGCAGACGCCCTCGGCAGCGTGAACTTTACGGAAGCCATTGAGTACGACGAGGCCGGAAAAGTCCTGCGGGACGTTACCTGGCCGGATGCCGGGCTCAGCGAGGAAACCGCTCTACTCGCGAAAACCTACGAATATGACGACGGCGGCAGGCTGACCGGCATTGCCGAGCTTTCCGCAGAAGGGGAGAAGCATACTTACTATGAGTATAACGCGGCAGGAAGGCAGACCGTTGTTACGACCCTGACCTTTAATCCGGAGGGAGAAATGACCTCGAAAACAGCCACTGCCACCGAATACGATGAACAGGGCAATGCCGTTAAAGAGACCGTCAGAAACGGAACCGGAAAGGAAAGCGTCACTTTCCATTACCTGTATGAGTATTATTCAGACGGGAAAATCAGAACAAAAACAAAATTTGCCTCTGAAGGAGAATAGTGCATGAATAAATTTGAACATGTCAGACTGCAGGATCCGGCAGTTTATGCCTCAATGATAAGAGAGCTTGAAAGGCAGCGTGACCATATCGAGCTGATCGCTTCGGAAAATTTTGTCAGCGAGGCGGTTCTGGAGGCTGTCGGCAGCCATCTGACCAATAAATATGCGGAAGGGTATCCCGGCGCGCGCTACTACGGCGGGTGCCAGTTTGTGGATGAAGTGGAAAATCTCGCGCGTGACCGCGCGAAACAGCTTTTCGGGGCGGAGCACGCGAACGTTCAGCCGCACTCCGGCTCGCAGGCAAACACGGCAGTGTATCTTGCCCTGCTGAAGCCGGGCGATACCATCATGGGCCTCGATCTTTCCCACGGCGGCCATCTGACGCACGGGTCAAAAGCCTCAATCTCGGGCAAGTACTTTCATTCCGTTTTTTACGGCGTCTCCCCGGAAACAGAGACCATCGACTATGATGCCGCACAGCGCATAGCGGAAGAGAACCGCCCGCAGATTATTATTGCCGGTGCAAGCGCCTACCCCCGCTTTATTGACTGGGAAAGAATGCGCGCCATAGCGGATTCCGTTGGCGCCTACCTGATGGTAGACATGGCCCATATCGCCGGTCTGATTGCGGCCGGGCTGCATCCGTCTCCCGTACCCTATGCCCATGTGGTGACGACCACCACCCACAAGACGCTTCGCGGCCCGCGCGGCGCTTTGATTCTCTGCACAGAAGAGCTGGCAAAGAAGATCGATTCCGCGGTCTTTCCGGGTTCTCAAGGCGGCCCGCTGATGCATGTGATTGCAGGAAAGGCCGTCGCATTCGGAGAAGCGCTTCAGCCGGAATTCCGCGCTTATCAGCAGCAGATTCTCAACAATGCGCAGGCTCTGGCTTCTGAGCTGCAGAGCCGCGGTGTGCGCCTTGTTTCCGGCGGCACCGACAACCATCTCATGCTGGCTGACTGCATGAGCAAAGGCAAAACCGGCTATGAGATGCAGGAGCTGCTCGATGCGGCAAACATCACAGCTAACAAAAACACCATCCCCTTTGATACGCAGGGCGTAAAACGCACCTCCGGTATCCGGCTCGGTTCACCTGCCGTGACGACGAGGGGTATGAAGGAAGCGGAGATGCACATCATTGGCCGCCTGATAGCCGATATTCTCGAGAGAGGGGAAGAGGCTGTTCCTGCCGCCAGACAGGAAGTGCTTGCGCTGTGCCGCAGCTTCCCTCTGTATCCGGAAATCGAGAAGTAAGCAATGACAGCACTTTATAAAGGCGACATCATTTATGCCGGGGAAAAAGACAGCCTGTCTGTCTTCCCGGCTTCTTATATTGCGGTGGAAAACGGCTTTGTGGAAGGGATTTATCCTGTCCTTCCGGATGCCTTTCAGGGAGCCGATGTCACCGATTACGGGCGGGCGCTGATCATCCCCGCCTTTTCCGACCTGCATATCCACACCTCGCAGTATGCCCAGCGCGGCACGGGGATGGACAAACTGCTGTTTGACTGGCTTCAGGAAGAAACCTTTCCGCAGGAAGCCCACTTTGCGGATGTCGCCTATGCGGAAAATGTTTATGAAGCGGTCGCCCGGGATTTCATCCGCCACGGTACTTTCCATCTTTCCGCGTTTACCACGCTCCATGCATCTGCCAGCGACGTACTTTACCGGATTCTTGACCGGGCAGGGCTCTATGCATATGTCGGCAAGGTGAATATGGACAGCAACTCCCCGGAATTTCTCTGCGAGAGCACGGAGAAATCCCTCCTGTCGACGGAGCGTTTTCTTGCTGAACATCAGGATTCCCGGACGGTTAAACCGATCCTTACCCCGCGCTTTGCCCCGACTTGCTCAGAGACTCTTCTGAAAGGGCTTGGAAAACTTTCAAAAAAATACGCCTGCGGCCTGCAGACACATCTGGCGGAGTCGATTGCGGAAGTGCAGTGGATGCATGAGCTTTTCCCGTCCTGTAAAAGCGATGCCGATCTGTACGAAAAGTCCGGCCTGCTGGAAAACAGCCCGGTCATCTTCGCGCACGTGATCTTTCCGGAAGAGGAGGATCTGGCCCTGATCCGTCGCTACAACGCTGTTTCGGTTCACTGCCCGGATGCTACTGCAAATATTACAGCAGGCATTATGCCGCTTGCAGCGCTTCAGGCACAGGACTTCCGCCTCGCTCTGGGAACGGACATCGGCTCCGGGGCTTCCTGTGCGGTCTATCGTCAGGCAGCGCAGGCAGTGCAGCTGTCCAAACTCAAGGAATTCTATGAGCCGGAAGGCAATGCCAGAATTACCTTTGCCAATGCTTTCTATATGGCTACGAAAGGCGGAGGCAGTGTGTTTGATAGGGTTGGCTCTCTGGAAAAGGGATACCGCTTCAATGCCCTTGTGCTGGATCATCTGGAAGATGCGTTTGCTTCTCTGTCACCGGAAAAGCGTCTGGAGCGCTTCTGCTACGCGGGGGATGACCGCAACATTATTGCCCGCTTCCTGGACGGCAAAGAAATCATTCTGTAGTAAATCAAAGACGCCGGCTTTAAAAGCCGGCGCCTTATTGTTTTCATGTGTTTTAACCTGAAATATGCCAGAGCTTGCCGGCATCATACTTTGCCGGCAGCTTGATCCAGTTGCCGTGGGTTGCCTCGATGTACCAGCGCTGCTCGCCGGCGTCGTACTCCATCCAGCCTTCGTCGTACTCCGACGAAATCCCTTCGTACCAGTACTGCCATACAGCCGGTGTAACGTTCGTGTTGTACCAGATCCAGCATTCCGTGCTGCTGTCATAGTAGCTTTCGGATTCCGCATCCCAGATCAGCATCTTGTCGTATTCCTGAGCTGTGTTGCTGAGCAGGCCGTAGGAGCCGTCTTCATGCTGCGCAAAATAGAGTACCGAACCGAACAGATCCGTGTTCGTGACAGCCTGATTGTTCTGCACTATCGTGATTCCGCTGTTTCCGGGATCGGCCTGCGGCTTGTCTGCCTTCTGGCCTGACCATATCCTCAGGGAGAGGAGCGCTGCGAGTCCTATAATCACCCATTTCAGGGTGCTGTTTTTCTTTTTTACGGCCTTTACTTCGCTGTAGTCATCCGATGACGACGTCCCGGCGGCATTTCCGGCGCTTCCCGCATATTCGTCCAGAGCGGACTGAATAGTCATCTGCCCGCCGCAGTTCGGGCATGTCAGAGACTGGGATGCAATTTGCTCGCTTGTCAGGTTCAGGATGGTATCCTGCTCACAGTACGGGCAGTGGCAGACAACGTTGTCATAGCTGTCGCCCTTCTTGAAGGCAACGGAATCATAGCGCTTGCCGTCCTCATCGTAATATCCTGCCTGATAGCTGTTGCCGGTGCTCTGATCAATCCACGCGACAGGGTAAAAGATATAATCGTGCCGGCGTGCGTAATGGTATGCCGGCCTTACGCCCTGTACAGGCCGGAAGCCGGTCGGCTGGTTGCGTCTGGGCTTGTTCGGGATAGTCGTCGGCCGCTGCGCGGATGAAGAATAGGAAGGCCTGGAACTGTGCGATGTGGAGGAGTGGGAGCTCGGCCCGCGGCTCGGCCGGGAGTATGAGGAACTGCCATATGAGCGGGAAGAAGAGCTGCTGTATGATCTTGAGCTTGAAAAGCTGCTTCGTGATGAATGGGATGATGAAGAATGGGAACTGGAGCTGTGGCTTTTCGGCGGCATGGAAATCACTCCTTTTCAAAATGCTGCTTTACAGGCATAATATACCATACAAAGCGCTTTCATACAATTAACAAATGTTGAACAATCGATGGGGATATAACGCGGCCCTGCCGGCGCAGAGATTTCTCACGTCCCGAAGGGAATTGACTTGCGTCGTAAATAAGAGTAGAATACAATGATAATTTTAATTCGGAAAGCAGGTTAATGAAATGGCACAGCTGAGTGACAGAGTACAGACGTTTACGGATTCCGTTATCCGCCGCATGACGCGGATAAGCAACAAATACGGGGCAATCAATCTTTCCCAGGGCTTCCCGGACAACAATCCGCCGCAGGAGCTGATGGATGCGCTCGCAAAGGCAGCCTATGCCGGGCCTCACCAGTATGCCATCACCTTTGGGGCGAAAAACTTCCGCGATGCACTGGCCCTGAAGCAGGGGAGAAGAATAAGCCGCGAGATCGACCCTGAAACGGAGATTGTTGTCACCTGTGGTAGCACGGAGGCAATGATGTGCGCCATGATGACGATCTGCAACCCGGGGGACAAAGTCCTGGTGTTTTCTCCCTTTTATGAGAATTACGGCGCGGATGCCATTCTCTCCGGCGCGGACCCCATCTATATCCCGCTGGTTCCGCCCTCCTATGATTTTGATCCCGTTCTGCTGGAGGAAGGGTTTCAACAGGGGGCAAAGGCAATCATCGTCTGCAATCCCTCAAATCCTTGCGGGAAGGTGTTTACGCGGCAGGAGCTGACACTCATCGGCAGCCTTGCACAGAAGTATGATGCTTTTGTGGTCACCGATGAGGTCTATGAGCATCTGGTTTATGATCCCTACGAGCATATCTGCATGGCTTCTCTCCCTGGTATGTTTGAACGCACTTTAACCTGCAACTCGCTATCAAAGACATACTCCGCTACCGGCTGGCGGCTGGGATATATCATCGGACCCGCGGACGTGATCGAGGCAGCGAGAAAAGTCCATGATTTTCTGACGGTCGGAGCTGCAGCTCCTTTGCAGGAAGCAGCTGCTGTCGGGTTGACTTTTCCTGACAGCTACTATGAGGAACTTAAACAGATTTATACGGAGAAGCGGAATTTTTTCCTTGCCGGGCTTGACCGTGTCGGCCTGAAGCACAACGTGCCGCAGGGCAGCTACTTTGTCATGGTGGATATTCAGGAGTTTCTTGATCTGCCGCAGTTTTCCGGAATGAGCGACCTGGAATTCTGCGAGTGGATGATCCGTGAGATCGGGGTGGCGGCCGTACCGGGATCCAGCTTTTTCCGGGAGCCTGTCAACAACCTCATCCGCTTCCACTTTGCCAGAGAGCTGTCTGTCCTGGACGAAACTATCAGCCGCCTGCAAAAACTGGAAGACTACTTAAGAAAATAAATAATAAAGCTGCAGCAAACAGGCGTTTGCTGCAGCTTTTTGATCTGTTGGGATGTTCAGGCGATTTATCGATAACAATCGGTACTGTCGACTAACCTGCATTTTCACCGGCAGGTGCTTCCTCAATTTTGATGGAATTTTTCTTTTCACGCCTGATAAATACCGAACTTGCCGTGGCGAGCACAGCCCCGGCACCGGTAAAGCGGAGAATGTTGCGAACAGCCGCATATCCGGTCCATACAAGAGGCAGTATGGAATCTGCAGCCGCAAAGAAAGCTACGCCGCAGACGACGATGAGAATGGTGTTTTTGTTCAGTATTTTTTTCATCGGTACATCCGGCAGTACTGTCTTCACCGTTCCGACGATACACAGCAGAATCACCGCAGCAGTCAGCACCCAGCCGAGAAGAGCAGCCAGAACAGGCGAGAGTAGTGCACTGAGGACGGCGTTGAACAGCGCAATCAGTGCGCAGCCGACAGCCCACATAGGAATCCCGAAAACGGCACGTATGCTTTTCGGTGTTTTAAGGATAATAGAGCGCAAAGCGCCTTTTACGCCGCGCCTCTTTTCTTCATCATCTGCCTGCGCTGCAGCATCTCCGCCGTCCCCGCCGTCTGTATCGGGGTCAGGGTCTTCGTCGCTTTCATCAATAACCATCTCAATCGCGGCAGGTGCGAGCGCACGGTCAACACCGGTTGTAGGGTCCTGCAGCAGATCAGCAGGGGAATTGAAAAGACCGCCGATCAGCACTCCGGCTGAAGCTGCCAGTGCAATGGCAGATTGAACCGTATGCCGCCTGATTTTTTTCAGCCTTCTCTTCAGCCTGCTTTCAGCCTTTTTCTCTGTCGATTCTACAGGAGATTCTATCTCTTCATTTATTTCTTTTTCTTCCATTGTTTCCGCTCCGTTTCGGACGATAAACATCTTTTTTTTTATTATACTATATTTGAGAACACTGCGCAAGAAATAGCAATATTCGGTTAACTCTTTGCGGAAATGCTTTATAGTTCTTTAAAAATCATTGTGATTAAGCGGGTAATCTGATAAAATAACGCTATAACAGAGATCGGAGGAAAATGCCGTGCGTTATGATTTTACAACGATACTTGACCGTTCCGGAAAGGATTCTCTGGCGGCGGATGTGATTCCGTTCGAGAATCTCGAAGTAGAGAAAGAATATTCGCGAATTCCGATGTGGGTGGCGGACATGAGCTTTCCCACAGCACCGTTTATCGTGGATGCTATGCGATCAAGGCTGGATATGCCGAATTTCGGATATTTTATGCCATCAGACGAATACTATGAGAGTATCATCCGCTGGCATCGGGAACGCAAGGGAGATGACGACGTCCGGAAGGAGAATATCGGGTACGAAAACGGTGTTCTCGGCGGCGTAAGCTCCGCTGTCCGGGCCTTTTCCTCTCAGGGGGACAGCATCCTTGTACACGCACCGACCTATGTAGGCTTTACCGCTGTGCTGACACATCTGGGGAGAAAAATCGTCCACAGCGACCTCAAAAGGGATGAAAACGGCATCTGGAGAATGAATTTCAGCGACATGGAAAAGAAAATCCGGGAAAATCATATTCATCTTGTGATTTTCTGTTCTCCGCATAATCCCTGCGGCCGCGTCTGGGAAAAATGGGAAATCGAAGAGGCAATGGCAGTCTACGCCAGGAATGACTGTATTGTACTCTCAGATGAAATCTGGAGTGATCTGATACTCCCCGGATATACCCATATTCCTACTCAGACGGTTTCCGAAGATGCGAAAAACAGAACGATAGCCCTCTACGCACCGAGCAAGACTTTCTCCCTGGCAGGCCTTGTCGGGTCTTATCATATCGTTTATAACAGCCTGCTGATGGACAGAATCCGCCGTGAGGCGGAATCTACTCATTACAACGGCATGAATGTACTGTCTATGCATGCGCTGATTGCCGCCTATAGCCATGACGGCGGCATCTGGACGGATGAGCTGCTGCAGGTGCTGGATCAGAATCTCCGCTATGCCTGCTCTTTCATCCGGGAAAACTTTTCCGGGGTGAATTGTATGCTCCCTCAGGGAACCTACATGCTCTATCTGGACTGTGCAGACTGGGGCAGAGAGCATGGCGCCAGCATTACTGAGCTTCAGGCACGCGGAGTAAGGAAAGGTGTAATCTGGCAAAACGGAGAGGCATTCTGCCGGAAGGATACGATCCGCATGAATCTGGCACTCCCGTTTTCTCTTGTTGAGGAAG
>JAEEGL014807719.1_pt1 | contig 19899 bp, 15 predicted proteins | sample 9134231 | NCBI WGS metagenome assembly JAEEGL01 (sample SAMN16246548, study PRJNA631951) | gut metagenome | biome: gut microbiome; feature: rumen; material: fiber-attached | host: Bos | place: Iran: Karaj | collected 2018-10 | reverse complement strand
GAGAGAGCTTCATATTACCAACAAGGTGAAGATTGTCTGTATCTGAACGTTTGGGTAAATAACAAATGTGAAGATAAAAACAAGACTGTTATGGTGTTTTTCCATGGAGGCTCTTACGGATGGGGAGGAACAGCTGACCCGTTATATGATGGCAAAAACTTTGTTTCTTCTCACCCGGATATCATCATGATCACTGTAGGTTACAGAACCGGCTTAATGGGATTTGTAGACCTGTCATATCTTGAGGGCGGGGAAGAATACCCCGATGCTCCCAATCTTGGATTGTTAGATCAGATTGAAGCTTTGAGATGGATTAACCAAAATGTTCATGCTTTTGGCGGAAATAAAGATAATATAACGATATTTGGTGAATCAGCAGGAGGCGGAAGCGTCTCTTTGCTGCCAATCATTGATGAGGCGAAAGGTCTCTTTAACAGAGTTATTTGTGAAAGCGGCTCAGTAGCACTTACTTATTCAAAAGAAGAGTGTAAACCATTCACCGATTTGCTGATACAGCATACAAATGCCACTTGTGTTAAAGATTTACTGAACATGAGCGAAGAACAATTGAAGGAAGTCAACGAGAAAATAAATCAATACAATAACTTTCCTCAAAGAGACGGCAAACTGATTCCTATAAATCCATATGACCCTTATGTGGAAGGAAAAACAAAAGGCATTGATTTCATAATCGGAACCAATGCCAATGAGAGCAATTATTGGATAGGTGAAGTCGGAGGATTCATTCCATACAGGTTCAGCACACCTATTAAGTACGAAAATGACTTGGCCAAACTAAGTCTTAAGGACAGGAAAAGAGTTCAGGATTTCATGAACAGTTTGTCAGGATACAGTTTGTGGAAAATCAATGAGTTCTATAATGAAATGATGTTCAGACTTCCAGCAATAAAGCAAGCTGAAGAACACAACAAAAACGGCGGTAAAGTATATATGTACTATTGGACCCAAGAATCAACAATCAGGTTCAGAAAAGCTTGTCACGCTGTTGAGCTTTCATATGTTTTCGGAAATCTTGATGAGACAATCTACACAGGTGAAAGAGCTGACGAAGAATTGTCTAAGAAGGTACAGGACATGTGGGCAAATTTTGCCAGAACAGGCAATCCAAGTGTTGATGGCATAGAGTGGCAAGAGTATACCGAAAAAGACAGAGAAACATTGATTATCAGCAAGGATTGTCATATGGACAAAGATGTCCTGGGAAACCAGAGAAAACTTTTGGCTCCGCTTTTGTATACGTTTATAAATCCTTCATATGCTACGTTAAATTTCAATGTGCCTTTTGTTTGGAAGGCTTTGTTAAAATTTTTGGGAGTTATATTTTTATTAGTTGCTATAATAGTCGTGCTTATAATACTATTGTAAACAAAATTATTACTTAACCATGAATAAATAAGAATTGCCGGAAATCCTTGAAAAATCTTGGATGTTCCCGGCAATTTGTTTTTATTATTCTTCTTTGGTTGTAACTTTATATTCTTCGGTTTTAAAGTTGACTTCGATTACTGTTCCATCAGAGAAAGTCGTTCTTTGAATCAGATAATCATCAGTTAAAAATTCGTGTTTAACCATTTCACAAAGAGCCAGCTTTTCTGCAAGAGAGCAGGCATATTTGACTTCTTTGATTTGTTCATCATCTGCGTCAATAGGACAATACACAGGGTTGCCGTTTAAAATTGCATGTGAGTATGCTCCGTCCTTTCCCGTGATGCCAAATCCCACAAACTGATGTCTGAATCCAATCCATGGAATGATAACACAGTCATGGTAAACAAGATTAGTCAGAGGAATCGGGATTCCTTGAGCAGCAGTGCTGTCTACACCCATGTTAGTGGTTCCGTATGGAGCGTGATGACACAAAACCATTGATGGCAGCATACAGTCATGTATTTCTTCAGAAGAAGGTATAATTCCTTTGTCTGTCAGAATGTCCATACAATGATTTCTGTCTTTGGAACATTGTTCTCTTGTGGTTGGATGGTCAGGATCATAGCACTCATCGAGCTCCGCTACAGAAAAAACATCTAAATAAGCAGCTTCTATCTTTATGCCAAGCTTTTCAAACTCAGTATAATTTCTTCTCACATAATCTACAGCTCTTGTAGAACACAAATATGTGTGCTCGCCACCAGCCCAATATGTTTTATACGGGTACTTTCCACCCGGTTTCATTGTTGCTTCGCTGTATGAAAACTCCGGAGCATCAAGATAATAATCTCTGTATTGGTCGTGAATGCCGAAGATGTATCCGAGTTTTCTTGTTGTTTCGCTGAGTTGTTTCATTCCTTCAACTCCGCCTGCTTCTTCGCTCGGAGGGAATGGTGATGGGTGAAGGTTATCGTAACCTCTGACTCCCCATCCGTCAAAATGAGTATAAGCTTTTTCTATACCATGTTCTTTAAGCTTCTTCAATTGTTCGCCGCGCTGGGCAAAAGAAACGAAATGATCATTTTTTTCAGGATGCTCTTTGTCGTAAAAGTTACATTTCGGTTGAACGTGAGTAGATATACTTGTGTGAACAATTGGGCAACCTATAAGCTTTTGGACAAGAGGATTTTTAACAATCTTTTCTTGGAGTGTAATAAGGTTTCCGTTTTCTTTTACATAGGCTCTGTAGCATTTTGCAATCACATTGTAGTCACATGGTTCTCTGAAACGGAACATCATTTTCCTTATGTATGACATTTTTCCAAGTGTTGGCCTGAACATTGGTGCAACTCTGTCATCATCCATCAAATATCTGGCATCGAATGGAGTCACAAAGATAGCTGCATATCCCGCATTATCTTTTACTTGACCATAAAGGGGCATATATGCATCTCTGTGGAAAATGAAGCCATATTTAATATCGACTTTTGAACCTGCCGGAACCAAAGTTCCTTGCATTCTGGGAAGGACAGTGTATCCTTCTCCTTTTTTTGCGCCAAAATCAAATGGACCAGGATATGCAACTGTCTCGATTTCTCCCATTTCATCTCCGTCAACTCGGAGTTCAAATAAAAGGTCAAGTGTCGTTCTGTCAACATAGACATGGGTCATGATAGATATTTTTGAATCCGGCAAATCATAGTATGATCTGACTCCATCATATGTGCCGGATGTAGATACTTTTGTTTCCTTGGGCTTAGGGAAATATGTTATTTTACCTGAAGTAAAGAGAACATATGGCTGTTTAGTAATTGTCCAAATCTTTCCCGATTGTAGTTTTACTGTATACTTGTTATTTTCTGAGTCAACAGTCAATGTGTAACTGCTGTTCTTAATTTCATAAATAGGCATATCAATCTCCCAAAAAGCATTATTAGTTTCTTTCGAAAATCATGGAATAAAGCTTAGCATCAGTCATGCGGAATTTGAGTCTTACCGGTTTACCTTCAACAGAAGAAAAATCAAAGTTTTTGAATACGACTTTTCTGTCAATGTTATTTCCGTATACTTCAACGCTCTCTCCGTTTGACAACTCATTTCCGTTTTCATCCAGAACACTTACATATATGTTTCCATATGCTGATGTTTCAAAATTGAGGTGTAATGTATTTCCTTCAAAGATTATAGGCTTTGTCACTAAGACGCTTTCTTTGCTGCTACTTGCATAGCACGCAAAACCATCTTTACGGATTTCATATCTGGTCAGAGGCTTAGCATAGCCAAAAGAGAAGTGTCTGTCAATTGTGTATATGTTGTAGTATTCTTTTCCCGAATCAATCATGCTATATGATTGATAACAGTCGCCATATACCCAGTTGTGCTCGTTTTCATATCCCGGCGTCATAAAGGCTTCGTTGAATCTATGCCAGTTTTTGCCGTCCCTTGAGCATATAAACACACAGTCAGTAGATACTCTTCCTGTTCTGTCTTCGACTATTTCAGATGATTTTTTCTTGCCAGGGTAAGAAGGCATCTGTGCAATGTTTTCATTCAATTCCTTTCTTTCGTTATATCTTACCGGGAATCCTATGAAAATGTTTGCTCGTGGATACAACTCAATGTTATTTGTATAGAGAGGAATGTCTAAACCATCGTCAAAACTTATTAATTCGGGTTTTGTCCAATTACGGAAATCGTCTGAGTAAATCACCCTTATGTCTCTTGTTGCATAAGACCACATTTTGCTGTGGCTGTATATTTGGCCTATGTCAAGAATTTCGCTGTTGTCCACTCCTATAATATTGTGAAAGCTTCTGTAGTAACACACATAACGCTTTCCATCCCACATGGCTGTGTTGAGCGAATCAAATGTTCCATATCTTGTCATTGGATGTGACAGAGTGAAGTGATAACCATCAGGGGAAACATAACAACAAAGGGATGTTTTTGTCTCTCCGTCCGGGTGCAACATTTTTGCCGACCCTATGGCTTTATATTTTTCTTCTTTGGGACAATTTGGATTTGTGTCGTAAAAAACAAATATTCCATCTTTAGCATGATCTATAACGACATTGTTTTCTTCAAAATCGGGCAAGTCGAATATGTTGAGATGAGGCTTATGCCAAGTAATACCATCCGTACTTTCAATTACGCTGACGCATGGATGCAAATCTTCATACCATGGTTGATAATACATTTTATATCCCTTGTCATCTTTTACTATGCAAGGGTAACTTATACTGAATCTTTCATTTTTTTGGTCAAATTCAAAAACACTTTCTTTTTGAACAGGATGGTTCACTTGCTGACTTGCGGTAGTTTTATCGTTATCTACAATAAAATCATCCCAGAATACTTGTCTTGTGTTTCCAATGTTAATAGAGCTCATTAAATAAAATCCTCCATCAAAAGATTAGCTTAATAGTTAATTTCCTCACAGATTTTCATGAAGCCGAGTAATGCTCCCCAGTGATAGAACCTGTCACTGCTCTCGACGTCACATCCTTCACCTGTTATGGCATTATAATTCTCATGAACGTGTCTGTGTTCATTCCATTCTTTCATCAATAGTTTATATGATTTTTCAATCAGATCACATTCGGCTTTATCTAACCCTTCATGATTTCTGAAAGCAAGATATACAAGGAAATTGATTGGTGCCCAGATTCTGCCTCTCCAATAGTATTGTTCTGAAAATGAACTGTCATTTCTTGAAATTGTCGGAATAACATATTCACCATGAAACTCATCTTCATTGAAGTAATGCTCATTAATTATACGCAAGGCTCGTTCATTGCTTATATTTTTGTCAAAAAGGGCATAGAACAAAGTTGGTGACAACTTGTGCGAAAATTCTTTTGTGTCATATCTTCTGTTAAGATATATTCCGTCTTCTTCGCTCCACAAAGTATCAAGAGCTTTGCTGGTTTTTTCAATTCTTGATTTAAAAACGTCAGCATCAGAACTGTAATTAAGAATGTTTGCAATTTCCAGAAGAGCATTTGTGTCGTTGATTAATAATCCAGTCAGCCCAACGTCTTCAAGCAGCATAACATTTCTTTCTTTATCGAAAGGAATATCGTCATACATCGGCGAGTTATCTAAACCTGATTCAAGAGCTGCTCCATATGTATCGTTTACACCTGCATACTCCCATTTTGTTCCATATACTTCATCTCTGTTGTTGCTTCCCCATGAGAATGTTCCGTTTGGATTTCTTCTGTTAGTATAGTACCAGTCATTCCACTTTTTCATATAGGGGTAGAGTAGTTTTAAAAACCACTCATCTTTATATTTTTTGAAAAGATTCAGCAAAACAAAAGAACCGATTGGGGGTTGAGAGCGGTCGATGCTTTTAAAGCCATTTCCCCAAGCAACATTTGGAATAAAACCCGATTCAGTGACTTCTTTGGTCATCTCAACAAAATTTGCATATGCCAGTTCTTTGCTTTCAAGTCCGGCCATGAGTGAACAAAAATAGCTGTCCCAACAATACATTACATAACCGCCCGATTCAATGCTCCAAATTCGGCTTGTTGGGGTTGCCACTCTGTTATGTTTTGCATCAAATGTTGTGTTCCACGATATATTGGTTTGAATGATTTTATATATTTCGCTCAAATTGCCATAATCATTAAAACTATCTTCCAGTGAACGGCGATTTTTTTGAATGAGCTTTTTAATTTCGTCAACAGATTTTTCTTTTCCCGTATAGAATACTATTTCTTCATTGAACACTCTTGTCATAAACGGACACATTACAGGTATATTGTAATCGTGTTCGCTTTCTTTTCCACTTGCATGTATTTGAGTTTTTCCTAAATTAGAGTGTGAGACAAGGGAAGAGGAAGAATGCTCTACATATCCTTTTCTGTTCCAAAGATAAGTGGCTTGAAGAACAAGCATCGCATCTGTTTGTTGCACCTTTTTTGGAGAAATCAGGATATATACATCGTCATTTTCATATGTTGATTCCACAGTGAACTCAATGCCTCTCCATTTTACTGTGGCTTCAGTATATTTTCCGGAATATGAATGCAATCCAGGCAAGACGATTTCTTCGGTTTCACCATAATAGTCTTTTTTCAGTTTTCTTCCAATCAATGTGTCTGCAAGAAATCTGCCATACTTGAATTCTTTGACTGAAACAGATAAAGCAAGTCCGTCTTTCATTCGCACATGAGAAAGAATGTTGTAATTGTTATATGTCTTCCATCCTTGAAGCAAGTTGTCTTGTATTAACCTGTATTCTTTTGAATCATTAATTGTCATATTGTCATTCCGTAGATCTGTATTTTTGATTCTTGTTGTAACTCATCCTGAAATCTATTTTGTGCGGAGGAGGATATGATTCTTCAGCTTCGCCAAGAAGTTCTTTTTCGTTTTCAAGATATTGAATTCCTCTAGACTTAGCCATCATCCTTGCGTGGTATTCAAACCATAGGTCGGTAAGTGATGTTTCGCCTTCTCTTATCGCAGCAAAATCCCGATCGAAAAAGTTATTTATCAGTTCAGGCTTGTCGAGTTTCAGAGCACTTATAGCGTAACAAATCATGACGCGGTCGTTGTCCTGAATATATTGAGGCAAGCTCTGGAATAAAGCCATTGTTTTTTCATACTTTTCTACGCTGTTTAAAAATTTCATATACTCAACGGCAAAAGAGAAATCACAAGTTGACTCGGGGAGTTTGAATAACTCATCGTAGTACTTTTCAGCAATTTCCTTTTCATTTCTCAGATTATATAAAACAGCAAGATTTCGCTTAGCAAAGACATTGGGATGCAATTCATCAGAGCGCTTCCATGCTTTTTCTGCGAGCTTTTCATATTTGTCTGCTTCTTTCCATGACACGGCTTCACTAGCTACTCTAGTATTATCCCAATACTCAAAAAGCATGTTTCCTTCGTGGAGATAAGCTGTTGAATTATCTGATTTGCCCTCTTTAATGCTGTTTTCAAGAAGATTGAGCCATTTATCTGAAGTCATCCATGAAATAGGAATAATGTCATCAGATTCTATGATTTCATCTTTTTCCAGTAGGACCTTCCAGACTTCTTGTTCTTTATTCAAAGAGCTTTCAGGGAAGCACAAATTGTTCGGCAGTTTTATATCTCTAACCTTTTTTTCTCGCAACAATTCCAATGCGCCCCAGCCGCTTCCAAAGTGGACAAGATCGGATTCTTTTGTCTTTTCTTTTGCAAGAGATTTCATTTTGGCGTCCGCTTGGAGAAGAGAATCTTCAGAAACAATTCCATCTATCATTTTTTCAAAAACCAAGTTCGCTTTGTGAAGCTCAACATTATGAACTGATTCAGGCGACAACCAGGTTCCTCCGAAGCATTGAGTCCATTCAAATGAAGAATGTGCAGGAAAAACCTTGTCATGCATCTGACTGCGCGCAAATCCAGCTTGAAGCTCAATGTAATCACCATGTACATCGTCAGACAGGTATTGTTGCCAGCGTTTTCCGGCTCGGTGGTTGCCCCAGCAGAACATTTTATGGTAAATGAGAGGATAAGTTGATCTGTCAAAGAACGCATATCCGTCATTGTTGACTGCGCCTTCCCATGTCGTTTTTACGCCTTCTTCCGGTTGGAAGAAATAGTCAAAACTTCTTGTTGCGTTTTTGGGGTATGACAAATCCCCGTCCATTATGGACAGATATGGTAGTTTTTCATAAGTAAGGTCATTTCCGCAGGCTGCTATGACTTTCTCTGAGGAAGACAGGACGCGGGTATTTCCATCTTCGGGAACTGCAACATTTGTCCACCAATATGTAGTTGTATCACTGTTGTTTGGATTAGTAACCTTTACATGTGAATAAAGGCATCGGGATCCCTTTGGAAGGGAAAAATCAATTTGGTAAACGCATTCTTTTGCTCTGTCGAATTCATAGAAGCGAACAAATTCTTCTCCATCTTTTTCTGACACAGCACAGAAGACATCATCACAAGTAAGGCAACTGTGGCCAAGTGAGCCAAAATTCCATTCTATGCCGCCTGATGTCCAGGCATTTCGAATGGCTAGGTTTCGTGGCTGAAGAACAGGATTTGCCATGAGCAAATCTCTATTTCTCTCTTTGTCGAAGAGAGACCACAATTTGCCGCCGTATTCAGGTGTAAAAACAGCCTTCAGATATTCGTTTTCCATTGTGACTGTTTTTATCTTAGTAGGCTTACGGTCGCTTGAATACCTGTCCTGCATTCTATAGGGCAGAGTGCGAGTGCAAGCACCGAGATCAGCTTTCACTTCATCAGGAAATGAACCATTTGTACTGAACAAACGAAATCCCGTCATCCTCCTGAATTTTGGAAGTGGATCAGTCTTGTCCGGTTTTGATCCCGGAAGAGTCATGTGTCCAACAATTACGCTCATATTTTCATCCTCTCCAGCTTGGGTCAATGTATCTTATATTGATGTCATCATAGGACAGAACTCTGCACAATCTGTGGTAATCATCTGGATTCTCACTCATTTTTAATACGTTTTCTTTGTTTCCCATATGCGAAACCGCTGACCATTCGGATAGATTTCCTGTTATAGTCGGACAGCAGTCCCAAAGTGAGATACCCTTGCCATATGAAGACAATATCTGTTTTGCCCCATTGATGTATTCTTCTGGCTTTTTCAGCCCTTCCCATTGTATTTCCGTATTATAATCTAAATTATATTCGTCAGCAATTCGTCTGTATTCTTTGGTTCCTTCTACCAAGAGATCGATTCTGCTGCCTGTGATTCTGTCAAATATCCTGGTATTCAATGCTTTTTTGGAATAGTCATTTATGTCTATATTGCCATTTTTATCCAGAACATCACTTGTGTCTTCAATTTGTTTATATTTTGTTTGAATTACACCATCAATCAGTTTGTCTTTTGCCAGACGTTCAATGTCTATTCCGGACACTTTGCTTGATTGAACGTCAAAACAACCGGTTATATAAATTTTTGGTACAACTGTCCCGTGTTTTTTTGAATAATTAACAACGGCTCTTTTTAATCGTTTGTGGAAACCTGTCATGATATCACATTTCACACTTACCAATCCTGGATCATCTTCAGGAAGAGCAGAAACGTCAATTGACTTGCCGAATTTAGATTGATACAAATCCTTGACAGGGTCTTCGAATCCAAGGCTTATTCCTCTTGTCCAGATACACAGAATTCCGTCAAAACCATGCTTTAAAGAATCGATAATGGCTTTTATCATGAAATCTTGAGTGGCTTTGTAACCATAAGACAAAAAATCTATGTTTGAGCCGTCTCTTGCTTTGCATCTCAGTTCCTTGTGTTCTTCCACAAATTTTATGTGAAAGAAAGGATTTGAAAACGGAAAAGAGAAGTTTGACAGTTGCATCCTGTGAGCAGCAAACATTTTTATTGAATGTTTGTGAGCATATTCTATTTGTGCCGGATAAACCTTATTCCTGGTTTTTGTCAATTCTTTGGCTATTTTTTCCCTTCTGGAGTTCAATTCACTTCGCTGTACATAGTCTTTTGAAGGATGTCTGTAGTCAACCAAGTCATTTGTTACTTCCTGACACAAGATTCCCACATCACTGTCAACAAGAGGGAATATCTGCTTGCAGTAATCTTTGGGAGATGAAGTAATATCTTTTAAGTGAAAATCTCCGTCCATGTGTGCAATCATTGTTCTGCTAAAGGATTTGTTGACATATTCATCTATTTCGGATTCTGTCATTTTTACAAAGCGGAACCAGAAAACGTTTGAAGTGTATTCATAGCCCAGATCGGGTTTGTTCAGTATTATGTTTTGGTTTGTCATATCGGCGCACTTCCAGTATGACTCTTCTACAAGTTCCGATCTGCTCCACATGGTGTATTGTCCCATTTTGCATGGAGAAACCGTGCGGTAAAACTCATCGCCTGACAATTTAATGTCGATTTGTTGAAACATATTGCCCGAAGATGTGACTTCTCCCATACAGATATATACGCGATACCATCCAGTCAGTTTTGGTGAGATGGTCAGCGGAGGAGGGTTGGATTTGTCGGAAGCAACCAACAGTTTTCCTTTTGTTTCGGCAGTTTCAAAAGATATGCATTCCCATTTGTTTTTGGAAGAATAATCTGCAATGCAATCTTTTTCCAATGCATAATCGAAAAGATTGCTGATATATACTTCATTTAATGCTTTTTGATTGTCCATGAATCGCTCCCGAAAAAAAGTTTTTTACTGTTTCTTTACCAGTTTTTTAAAAGTACAATCAGCATATTCACCAAAATCATAGCAAACGAAAGTGTTCAATTCTTTTGGCAGTTCGTTTTTTGCAAAAGGATTTCCCCAAACGATAAATGCCGCAGTTTTCTTTTTCATTCCGTCAGCCAGAGACAACAATGGTTTGTGATAATGTGATGTACCTGCATAAGCCTTGACAGGCGCATGAGCTATGAACACTACTTGTTCATATTGCAAAGAATCATAAAGTACATCAGCAATTTTGTCTGCGGAAGGGCAGATGTCTATAAGAAGAACCTTATTTGTTTTGAAGTTTTCTTTTATCAATCTTTGCCATTCATTTGTGCCCTTGTTGGAAAAAGCTACTTCTCCCTGAACGTTTTCATTCTTTTCATCAGCAATTACAAACAGTGTGGATTTTGTATTGTCTATAGGATTTCCGAATTCGATGCTATTTTCAGACAATGATCTGAAAATCTTTCTGTCATTTTCATAGTCAGGTTTACTTACACGCATCTGGTTAAGATATTGTTTTGTCTTTATAATCCTGTCGACTTTTTTATCTATTTCTTCTTCTGTCAGAATACCGTCAACATAAGCTTTATATATCCATTCAAATCCTTCTTCATCGTCTGTATTGTAATCGACCAGAATTAAATCGTGACCCGATTTCAATGCTCCGACATACAATTCGGGCATTGAATAATAGAACTGAATGCTCTTCATAGCTAGAGAATCTGTGATGACAAGTCCTGATGGATTGAATTCTCTTATGACATCTACTATCTTTTTTGACATAGGCGAAGGAATAGAGTCAATGCATGGACATGATATGTGTCCAGTCATGACACCCGACAAAAGAGGGTCCTGGCATGAAGACTTAAAATATGGCAGGAGGTCATTTTCATACAGATCTTTTTTTGAGACATTTACACTTGAAAGGGAAATATGTGCGTCGTCTTCAGCGCGACCAAAACCAGGGAAGTGTTTACAGAAGGTCAATAGCCCTCCATCCTGGTAACCTTTGACCGCATAATAGCCGAGCGATGCGACATCTTCAGGAGTTTCACCTAAAGGTCTGTAGCCTGTCGCAATGCCGTCCTGAGTGAATACGATATCAAATACGGGGCCGAAAACAGCATCTACGCCAATGTTTTTAGCTTCAACTGCTTGTGCTTTTGCCCAGTCATATACTCCGTTTTTTCCGCTCTTTCCTGCAGCGAGAGCACAAGGCCATTCAAGACAATTTGTTAGCTCCCCACACTCAAGATCTGCACAAATCAAAAGGGGATTGTCGTTGATAAACTTATATTCTTTAATCAAATCAACATCAACATTTGGCGGAATATAAAGGCCGCCGACAATACCTTTCTTAAGGTTGTTTTCTATGTTTTTTGCTCTTGGCCTTGAAATAATCAGTTGGCCAATTTTTTCTTTAATGTTCAAAGCAATTTATCCCCTTTTCCTAATGTATCTTGATTATAACATATAGTAATATGCACGGTCAAAACAAAAAGTTGATTAACTCTACAAAAGTCAACAAAAACGAAAACGCCGATTATTCAGATGAATTCTGAATTTCGGCGTTTAATCGGATATCTGGATTTGTGTCAATCTATTAGTTTTGAATAAGTATCAAAGTGCTTAGTCAAATTTTCTTTTTTATGGGCGTCAGAAGACAATATGAACGTTCCGCCTTTTGATTTGATATATTCAATTATTTCTAGGCTTGGATATGGTTCATGTTTTGTGTCTACTACTGATGTATTGATTTCAAACGGAATATTGTAAGGGATAAGTTTGTCAATTGCTTTTCTGTAATAGATTCGATAGTTGTCATTATCTGTGTCAAATAAATTGTATTTGGTAACTAAATCAAAATGACCGATTATAGAGCAATTTGTTTTGGTGACAACATCAGAGACAAGTTCATAATAGTCTTTTGAAAAATCATAATAATTGCCGTTATATAATTCTTCAACAAGTTTTATGGTTGTTTCCTTTGATAAATCTATAGGGTAATATGTATCGTTCTTTTTAATGTAGTGGACTGAACCTATGACATAATCATGTGGCTTATCATCTATGCCTGCAAAATAATCTCTCTCGATTCCATGCTTAATATTAATAATGCCTTGGTATTCCTTCTTGTATTTTTCCATCAGGCAAATGAACTCATCCACTTTTTCTTTTTTAATGCAATAAGGTTCGTCAAATGATATATACGAATGGTACAAAATACCTATAGTATCCATATTCTGATTGATAGCTTCTTTTATGATATCTAAAACAGAATCATCTCCATCACAATAATTGCTGTGAGTGTGAAGATTGGTATATCTCATAATTAATTTGTCATCTTTTCTTGTTTTATTTTTTTGTCAATTATATGGCGTGATTTGAGCTCTTGCTTTATCTCATCAATGCTGATATTTGCGTTCGCCATTAAAACCATGACATGATATGTTAAATCTGCAATTTCATATATTGTTTCTTTTTTGTCTTCTGCTTTGGCGGCTATTATTACTTCGGTAGATTCTTCGCCTATCTTCTTTAGTATTTTATCCAGGCCTTTTTCAAACAGGTAAGAAGTATAAGAGCCTTCCTTTTTGTTTGCCTTTCTGTCTATCAGAAGATCCATGAGAGTTTCCAGATTGAATACTTCTTCTTCGTTTTCAACAATCGGATAGCTAAAGCATGAATCGGTTCCTTTGTGGCAGGCTGGACCATCTTTTATAACTTCAATCAGCAGAGCATCACTATCGCAGTCTTTTGTTATGTTAACTATGTGTTGATAGTTGCCGCTTGTCTCACCCTTCAGCCACAATTCCTGTCTTTTTCTTGAATAAAAACAAGTTAGTTTCTTTTCAATTGAAATGGCTAAGGACTCCTTGTTCATATATGCCAAAGTCAACACTTTTTTTGTGTTGTAATCCTGAATGATTGCAGGTATAAGGCCGTTTTCATCGAAAACCAAATCGTCAATATTTATCATGTTATTTCTCCCGAATTCTTTCATATTCTTACGTTGATATTTTCGTTTTTTAAAGCAAGTTTCAAATCTTTTATAGATACTTCCTTATAGTGGAAGATAGAGGCAGCAAGACCGGCATCAATTGTAGGAATCTCTTTAAACAAGTTGATAAAGTCCTTTATGGATCCGGCGCCTCCTGATGCTATAACAGGAACATTAACTGAGTTATTAACAAGCTTTAAAAGTTCAATATCAAATCCTTTTTTCACTCCATCAGTGTCAATTGAATTGACTACAATTTCGCCTGCTCCATCATCAATACACTTTTTAATCCATTCTATTGCGTCCATGTCTGTGTTTTCTCTTCCGCCTTTTGAAAAGACCTTGAAACATCCGTCGACTCTCTTGATATCTACAGATAACACCACGCACTGACTCCCATAGGTTCTGGAAGCTTCTTTTATAAGACTCTTGTTTTTTATAGCACCTGAATTGACTGATACTTTATCAGCTCCGCATTTTAAAACTCTGTCAAAGTCTTCAACTTGTTCTATTCCTCCGCCCACGGTCAGAGGAATAAATACTTTTTTAGCTGTTTCTTTAAGAATTTCTGTAAACAGTTTACGCCCTTCACTTGATGCAGTAATGTCATAAAACACCAATTCATCAGCATAGTTATCTGAATAGTATTCTGCGAGTTTGACAGGAGAATCAACATCAGACAAGCCGGTGAAATTTTTGCCCTTTACAACTCTGCCATCCTTGACATCAAGGCAGGGAATTATTCTCTTGGTAATCATAATTGCTCCAATGACGACAAATCTATTAAACCTTCATAATATGCTTTTCCGATAATCACATTATCTATGTTTATTTCTTTTAATCTTTTAACATCGAGTGCACTTGTTATACCGCCGGAAGCAGTTATTTCAATGTCAAAAGAGTTTTTTAAACTCTTGTATAAATCTATGTTAGTTCCGCTCAGCATACCATCTTTGGATATATCCGTAACGATGATGGTTTTGACTCCGATTTTGATCATTTCATCAAGAAAAGAAGTGATTGTAATGCCCGCATTTTCCAGCCAGCCTTTAGTCTGAACAAAGCCATCTTTGATGTCTACTGCAATTGCGACTTTGCTGCCGTATTTATTGATGGCGGTTTGTAGTAATGATTTATCTTCAACAGCTGACGTTCCGAGAATTATTCTATCAATGCCCATAGACAGATATTCGTCGATTGAGTCAATTGTCCTGATTCCTCCGCCCAGTTCCAAAAACAATTTTGTGCTGTTTCGTATTCTCTTTATTGTGTCTTTGTTTTTTGGACAACCGAATTTCGCGCCTTCCAAATCGACTAGATGAACATATTTAACGCCTTTTGATTCAAAGTCACGTATTACTGAAACAGGGTCATTATTATATATTTTCATCTTGTTGTAGTCGCCTTTTTCAAGTCTGACACAAGATCCCTCATATATATCTATTGCTGGGAATATTTTCATCGAAATCACTCCAGTTCGCAAAAAGCTTTTAAAATGTTCAGCCCGACTTCTCCGCTTTTTTCAGGGTGGAATTGACACCCATATACATTTTTGTATTCGCAGGATGCAGTCAGAAGTTTTCCGTATTCAGTATAACTTGATACGTATTCACTATTTGTACAAGCATAATATGAATGAACGAAATATACATAATCGCCGTTTTTAATATATTTGAAAAGCGGTGAAGGTTTGTTAAAGATGAGCTTATTCCAACCCATGTGAGGTATTTTTAAATTGTCTGTCTCATCTTCAATTGATTTGATTTCACCTTTTATCAAAGATAATCCTTTGAATTCTCCGAATTCATATGAAACATCAAACAACAGTTGCATGCCTAGACATATTCCCAGAATCGGCTTGTTTTTAGCCGCTTCTTCTTTAATAATTCTGTCCAGACCAAGCTCTTTCAGTTTATTAATTGCATCTCTGAACGCACCTACGCCAGGCAGTATTATTCTGTCAGAATCAAGTATTGTTTTCTTGTCGCTTGTGATGATGGAATTTGCACCAATCATATCAAGCGACGACTTAAGAGAGAAGAGGTTTCCGACCCCGTAATCTACAATTGCAATCATAGTAATCCTTTTGTTGATGGAAGAGAACCTAAATTCTTTTCGTCAATACTTATTGCTGCTTTCAAGCTTTTTGCAAATGACTTGAAACATGCCTCAATAATATGATGAGTGTTTCTTCCCGTGATTTTCTTAATGTGAAGAGTAGTATTAGAAGATCTTGTAAAAGCATAAAAGAATTCTTCAACAAGTTCTGTGTCAAAATCTCCGACTTTTGGGTTTAGTTTTCCCAGATCAAAATTCAAATAGGTTCGACCGCTTATATCTATTGCGGTCAGAATATCCACTTTGGTTTCAACCAATGATTCATCCATTGGAAGAATGAAAAAACCATACCTCGTTATGCCAATTCTGTCTCCCAAGGCTTTGTTCAAGGCTGAACCGAAAACAATGCCGACATCTTCAACAGAATGATGATAGTCAACATATGTATCCCCGACACATTTAACATCTAAATCTATTGAAGCATGCTTAGACAGAAGAGTAAGCATATGATCCATAAAACCAATTCCCGTGTCTATTTTTGACTGTCCGCTTCCATCAAGATTTAAGTAAAGGTCTATGTCAGTTTCATTTGTTTGCCTTTTGATTCTGGCTTCTCTCATAGCGCTAAACTCCTAATATTTCCTTTGTTTTTTTGATGAGTGTATCGAGTTCATATTTTGTTCCGACTGTTATTCGAACATAATCCTTAATTCTGTCTGAGTCAAAGTGACGAACGAGAACACCTTTTTCTTTTAGTTTCAAATACAACTCTTTTCCTGACATTTTGTCTGTCTTAGTGAATATAAAGTTGGCTTTTGATTCAAGAGTTTCAAATCCCAGCTTTTGAAGTTCACTTGTCAGATAAGCTCTGTTTTCTATTATTTTTTCTATGTTGCCAAGTACTTTATCGTTGTTGTCCAGAATGTTAATGGCAAGCAGCATTGAAAGGGAATTGATGTTGTACGGATTTAGTGAATATCTGATTGCATTCAGGTCCTTTATGATTTTTTCACATGCAATTGCATATCCAACTCTGGCTCCCGCCATGGATCTTGATTTTGAAAATGTTCCGATTACAAGCAGATTGTCATATTTCTTTATGAGCGGGACAGCTGTTTCACCGCCGAAGTCCACATATGCTTCATCGATTACAACAATATTATTCGGATTTGTTTTTACGATTCTTTCTATTTCGTTTAAAGGCAAAGACAAACCTGTCGGAGCATTCGGATTGGCAATAAAAATTGTTTTATTTAAGTTTACGTAATCATCAACATCGATGGAAAAATCATCCTTTAATGGTATTTCGGTATAAGGAGTGTTGTTGACATTACACAACACTTTGTAAAAGCCATATGTTATGTCGGGAAAAGCTGCTGGTGTCAATTTGTCAGTATATGCCATGAAAGCGAAGTTCAGCATCTCATCCGATCCGTTTGAAAACATTACTTCATCTATTCCCACATTAAAAATACCAGCAAATTTTTCTCTGAGCTTTAGACAAGTCGGGTCAGAATAGAGCATGATGTTTTCTATTGCACTGTCCAGAGAAACATGTCCTGACGCAATAAAAGGAGACTCATTTGTGTTCAGCTTTATATACTTTCTGTCTCTGGGCTGTTCACCCGGAACATACGGGACGAGATTTTTGTATTTGTAACTTAAATAATTACTCATTTTCAAACCTGATTACCGCGCTCTTGGCATGTGCGGTAAGTCCCTCCTTTTTAGCAAAATATTCTATATCTGAAGACAATTGTTCAAGAGAATCTTTGGTGAAGAACGTATATTGTGTCTTCTTTACAAAATCATCAACTGACAGAGGTGAAGAGAATTTGGCTGAACCGCTTGTGGGAAGGGTGTGATTGGGGCCCGCCATATAGTCGCCCAGAGCTTCAGGAGTATACCTTCCAAGGAATACAGAACCTGCATTTTTAACCATTTCAAGATAATCAAATGGTTCATTGACACAGAGCTCCAGGTGTTCAGGGGCAATTTCATTGGCTATTTCAATAGCTTCTTCTATTGAGTCTGCGATGACAATTTTTCCGTAATTATCAATGGATGCTCTCGCTATATCATATCTGTCCAGTGTCTTTAATTCTTCTTCAATATTATCCCTGACTTTTTGTGCAAAGTCTAAATCATCTGTTATTAATACAGCGCTGGCCAGTTTATCGTGCTCAGCTTGAGACAGCAGATCAGCAGCTACATATCTTGGGTTTGAATATTTGTCCGAAACAATCAATATTTCACTAGGACCAGCTATCATATCTATTGATACCATTCCGTAAACTTGTCTTTTTGCTTCGGCAACAAAAGCGTTTCCCGGTCCGACTATTTTGTCGACTTTTGGAACAGTTTCCGTTCCATATGCAAGAGCCCCTATTGCTTGAGCACCGCCGATTTTTATTATTTTATCTACACCGGCTACTTTGGCTGCGGCCAATACAAGAGGATTGACTTTTCCATTGGGCATAGGAGGAGTTGTCATTATCACTTTTTTTACCTGCGCTATTTTTGCCGGTATTGCATCCATCAGAACCGTAGATGGGTAACTGGCAGTGCCGCCAGGGACATATATGCCTACCTTTTCAAGAGGAGTTACTTTTTGCCCCATTATGACGCCATTTTCTTTTCTTATTTCAAAAGGATTTTTCTTTTGATTTATATGGAAAGCATAGATATTATCTTTTGCTCTTTCCAAAACGTCCATGAATCTTTTGTCAACAGTAGAAAGAGCTTCTTGCATTTCATCTTCAGTAACTAAAAGATTGTCCAGATTTGCCTTGTCAAATTTTAATGTGTACTCTTTTAAAGCAGTGTCTCCTCTTTTTATAACATCATCAATGATGTTTTTGACTATATCCTTAACATCAACTTTGGGAATAACACGTTTAAATATTTCATCATTATCTATGCCGTATTTCAGTATTTTTATCATTTGAATTGACCTCAACACTCCAATGCTTTTTTAAGCTTGTTTATTTCTTCTTCTTTAAATCTGTAACTGGATTTATTTGCAATAAACCTGGCACTTATATCTATGATTTTATCGACAATTACAAGGTTGTTTTCTTTCAGGGTTTTTCCCGTTTCAACGATGTCCACTATTACATCCGACAAGTTTAAGAGAGGAGCGAGTTCTATTGAACCGTTAAGAGGAATAATATCTATATCGCGTCCTTTGGACATGTAGTATTCTTTGGCTATTTTCTTATATTTTGTTGCAACTCTTAAAGTTTTTCTTTTATCATCTGTAAAAACATCATTTGCCGCGACGCACATTCTGCATTTTCCGATTTTCAGATCCAGTAGTTCATATATGTCAGGCTCATATTCCAAAAGAATATCTTTTCCGATGATTCCTACATCAGCTGCGCCTCTTTCAACATAAACATGTACATCAGATGGTTTAGCCCAAAAGAATCTGACACAATTCTTTTCATCTTCAAATATTAGCTTTCTGGAGTCGCTTTCTGCATCATTCATTTCATAGCCTGATTTTTTTAATATTTCATATACCTCATTGCCAAGTCTTCCTTTTGGAAGAGCTACGGTTATTAATGGTTTCATGATAATTCCTCAAAATTTATTACTTTTTTAACTTTGATACTTTTATAGACTTCTTTTGATACATACACTTTGTTTGTTTTTGCAAGAGAGAACACATATTCTCTCAGTGCTTTTGAATCATTTCTATATATGATTTGATAATCAAAATCATACTCATCATCGTCATCCAAAGAAGCTATGCTGTCAAGATAAACGGCAAACCCAACACCTTTTGCCTTTTTGTTCATCCTTTTCATGAGCTTGTTGTATTCACCGCCCGACAGGATGCTTTCGCTTATCTCCGACACATACCCCTTGAAAACTATTCCGTTGTAATAATTCGGGTCAAGTATTACGGAAAAATCTATTCTTGTATTGCAGTCCTTGATTTCATCAATAACGCTGTACAACATATCAAACTCAGTTTTTGCATCAATTTCGGAAACAATGCATTCGAGTTCGCCTTTTATTTCATTTGGCATGCCCGAGAGTGAAATCAATGAGACAAGAGGTTTGTATAATGATTCATTGACGCCTTCGTTTTCCATATAAGATTTAATCTCATGCACGCTTTTACTTGAAATGTATTTAATAAGTTTTGTTCTGTCGCAGGAGTTTGGAAGAAGATCAAGAGCCTTTTTGATGATATCCATTGAAGAGACATCTAATGTATAAAGGGAAGAG
>JAEEGL010424562.1_pt1 | contig 19899 bp, 12 predicted proteins | sample 9134231 | NCBI WGS metagenome assembly JAEEGL01 (sample SAMN16246548, study PRJNA631951) | gut metagenome | biome: gut microbiome; feature: rumen; material: fiber-attached | host: Bos | place: Iran: Karaj | collected 2018-10 | reverse complement strand
TTTATTCTTCTCTTTGTGCTTGGAGTAAGCCTGATACTCCCTCTTCACAGAAGAATTGTGTCTGCGGCAGAAGCTATAGTAAATAACCTTTCCTCAGAACTTTACGAACGAACCGGCCTTCATTTTTCTTACGAAAGTCTTTCGCCTTCTATTCTTTCTACAATCTCTCTTAAGAAAATTAAATTCACAGATGATAATAACAATGTAATTCTTGCGATTAATAAAACAAACATTGATTACAAATTATTTAATCTCTTAAAACGTGATTTTTCTGACGGTTTTACAAACTTTGTAATTGACGGTATTGAACTTGATCTGGACGAAATTCTTATTCTAAAAACTCATTTACAAAAGGCATCAGAAAAAAAATCTGCCAGAAAAAATCTTTCAAACTCATCAGATGGTTTTGATTTTGAAGCCTTTAATCAGCTGATTCCAAAAAATGTCCGCTTAAAAAACATCAGCCTTAACTATGATGAAAACGGCGTAAAAGCCATTGTAAAACTTCACAATTTTGATTTTTCTCCAAACAGCCTTAAAAACGGCGTTAATTTTAATATTGAATCAAAAGTCCGTGTGGAAATTGCAAAACTGAATCAGAAAATCACGATGAATGCAGGTTTTGTAGGGGCAATTTTCCCAAACGGTGATAATTCTTATGTTACTGTAAAACTTTCAAACATCACAAACGGTTTATATACAATTAAAAAATTGAATTTCCGTGCTGATTATGAAAATGATGTGGCTGGAATTAATTTAATTCAGAGCGAAAATCCTGTTTCTTTTGGTGCAGACCTTAATCTGAATACAAAAGATTTAAATATTCAGCTTAAGTCTAAAGATTTTATGCCTGTTCAGATTTTAAACTCTGCCGCAAATAGAAAGACGCTTAAACGCCTTCAGGATTTGCGCGTGAATACAGATTCAATCATCAGATTTAATCTTTCTGATAAGTCAATTGATTATATTTCTGATACTTCATTTTTTGTTCCAGATGCAGTTTTTGCTGGCGGTGCCCTTGTTGACTTTTCTTTGTTTGGCGATGAACAACATCTTGAAATGTCTAAATTCAGTGCAAAAGGCAAGAATGTTCTTTCTTCTATGCATTTTGATTATGCATTTAAAGATTATCGTCTGAACGGCGTTTTTGACCTCCCTTATCTTGTTCTTTCAAACGGAAAGTCAATTTCTACAGAGTTGTACATTGACCCGCTGGATAAAGGTTTTGAAGCCTTTTCTCCTCAGCTTTTTGTTGGAGAAAAATCACTTTCTGCCTTGCAGTTTAAACTTATTCCTCTGAACGATTCTCTTTACTACAATTTTGAAGCCTCTGATTTTTCTCATACAGATTTTGGCGATGCGGGACTTATAAAAGCTGACGGTAACATACTGCCTTCTCAAAAATATGCTGAATTGAACCTGAACTTGCAGAGTGTTTTTGCAGACAGCCTTGTGCTCTTTGCAGCGCAGGCTTTGCCACAAAAGAGTGGTGCGTCGGTGGAAGGCATTGCAAAATCCATTTCATCAGTTTTGCTTTCTGGAGATATCTATCTTTCTACAGACCTTAAGTCGCTTTCTTATAATGTACCTTATATAATTGCCGCAAATATCGAAAAAGAAAATCAGACTGTTCTTCTTTCTTTTGGTGGAAACGAACAGTCTCTTCAGCTTAATAAAATCAGTGCCGTTTTTGGAAAAATCAATTTTGAAGCAAGCGGAACTCTTGACCGCAACAAAGATGATGATGAATTCTTTTTTACAGCAGATATGTCAAGTTCATCTATTCCGTATCATTTTTCTGGCAATATCAGAAAAGATTTTATTTCTATAAGCGGAGATTATAATTCGCAGATTAATCTTAATTTTTATCCGAACTCAAGACTTTCTGGCTCTTTGATGTGCGAAAATCTTCCTTTAATTTATGATCAGATGACGGCTGTTGTTTCTACACGCTCGAACTTTAATTATACAAAACAGGAAGGCCCTGAAATTCTTGTAAGTCTTTTTGAATTTGAGGCTGCCAGTGCAACATATACAGTTACTCCAAAGGTTGTGTTTACAGGAAGCATTACAAAATACGGTGCTCATCTTGATAATCTTGGCTATTCAGATATTTATTCTTCTTTTGCAGGTGTCGCAGACCTTGCCTTTGATGTAAATGACGGCATTTTTAATGTGCTTAATATAAATACAACCCTGAATAATTCATACTCCGATGAAAAAATCCATCTGGAACTGAATGCAACAAATCCTCTTGCAAAGAAATTTTCTTTAGAAACATTAAAAAATGACATTTACATGAATCTTCAGACTCAGCTGGTTAATTTTAATCTTAATCACTTTACCGTTGCAAAAGGCGAGAATAATTATGTTTCGGGCTCTTTGTATGCAACAGGAACTCTTATGCATCCTTATGTAACGTTGAATCTTGATGAACTTTCGCTTGCAACTAGCGGAAATGTTACAAAAATGACGGGTGCTGCAGTTCTTGAAGACAGAAATCTTTCTGTACAAACTTTGAATATTTATAAAGGAAATACAGAAATTACAGATATTGTTTCTGATTTTTCTTTAGAAACTATGACAGGTTCTGCTCACGGAAATCTTTTGTCGTATGTTACAAAAAAGAGTATAAAAACACCGTTTAAACTTGAATTTAATAATTCTACAATTCCAGAAGGTAAGTTCTTCCCAGATACCTTTATGTTAACGCTTTCTCTGCCTTCTATTCAGGGAGACTTTGTAAAAAAACAGTTTGGACTTACCGCAAGCCTTATGTATTCAGAAGGAAATATAAATTTCTTTACTTCTGAAAATGCTGGAATTTATGGAAGCCTTACAAATGATCACTTCCTGGAAGTAACTTTTGATAATAATGCCTTTGCAAAATTAAAAGTTTTTGGAACAACGGGCAGTAAATTAGACATTAATATTACTGATGTAGATTTTGATCTTGAGAGGGCCTTTTCATATTTTAATTTCGATAACCTCTTTATTATGAATGGCGGTAAACTTTCAGGTTTTGCAAGTATTCAGGGAACTTCAAAAGAGCCTGATATTAAAGGAAATCTTTCTATTGATGAGCCTCAGCTTGTATTCAGTTTAATTTCACCTCAAAAACTTCAGGCACCATATACGCCAATTACAATTGATAACGGCGAAATCCGCATAGAAGAAACAATTTTTTCTATAAAAAAGACAGAAAAACTACTGGGAAGTGCAACAATCTTCTTAAACCGTTTTTCTTTTGATCATATGGAAGCAAAACTTAAGTCAATCGGGGATGAAAAGTTCCCTGGTAAGCTTAAAACTAAAAAATTCCTTGTAAAAAGTGATGTAAATATCGATCTTGATTTGATGTACGAAAACGGAATTATGGATATTGGCGGAAAAATCATTGGCGAAAATACAAGTTTTTCTGCTGATGTTCAGAAAATCACAAACAGTACAACTGTAAATAAATCAAAAATGAACTTCCGGACTGATCTTGATATTCAGCTTGGAAATCATGCAACCTTTATTCTTGATCCAATTTTGCGTGCGGTACTTGTTCCAAATTCAAGGCTTGGTGTAAACGTAGATACTTATGATGAAGCCTATGTTGTTGATGGAAATGTAGGAGTCCGCACTGGTGATATTGCATATTTAAATAGAAGCTTCTATATAAAACGCGGAAGAATCAAGTTTAATCAGGATGATTTGCTGAATCCTGTTGTAACACTTAATGCAGAAACCCGTGAACGTGATGAAAACGGAAAAAGTGTTAAGATTTCTATGAGTGTAGAAAATCAGCAGTTAAGAGACCTTGCTCCACGCTTTAGTGCCGAACCTGCAAAGTCAGAAAACGAGATTCGTAAACTTCTTGGCCAGATTATCATTGCTGACTCCAGCGGAGACAACACCCTTAGCGGTGCAAGTTTACTTTTTGCTGCAGGTGACTATGCTATTCAGTCTTCTGTAGGACGCAAGGTGGAAAATTCGTTGCGAGAAGTTCTGAATTTTGATATATTTTCAGTGCGAACTAACGTGCTGCAGAATACATTGAATTATGGTGTAAGAAGAAATTCATCTTCTTCAAAAGAGGTTTTCACAATCGGTAACCTTTTGGATAATTCAACTGTTTATATGGGTAAGTACCTTGGAAGCTCGTTATATTTTGATACCATGTTCCATCTTGCACTTGATGAAACTGTTCAATCTTATGATGAATTGACCGCATCCAACAGCTTAAATTTAAACTTTCAGCCAGAGTTTGGTCTGGAACTGGAGTCGCCTTTCGTAAATATCCGATGGAGCGTTTCTCCAGACATAAAAGCATTGATGAATCAGCACTATACACCATCAAGCGCATTAACGCTTTCATGGAAGTTTCAGTTCTGATTTTTTGCTTTATAAAAAATAGAAAAGTAAAATGTTATGGTAGGGGATAAGTATATGCGCCGTAAGTTAGCAGCAATCTTCGTTTCTTTATTCGTTTGTGTCGGCTTTGTTTTTGCACAGGATTCAGATGATGGAGAGTGGTTCTGGAATCAGCCGATTACAAAAGTTGATTTTGATGGTCTTAAAAATGTAAAAAAATCTGAACTTACTGGTGTAGTAAGTTCTTACATAGGTCAGGGCTTTTCAGACGAAATCTATAACGAAATGCTCGATAAGCTTTATGCCCTTGATTTATTTGAAGAAATCGAGCCGTATGCTAAACACGCTTCAAAAAGCAATAATGATGTTCTGCTTGTTTTTAAAGTAAGTGAACGTCCTATCATTAAATCTGTTACTTTTGTAGGAAACCGAAAAATCCGTAATGGTGAACTTCGCGAGCAGATTAAAATTAAAGCCAGCGACGTTTATGTTGAATCAAAAGTTTTAGTTGATGAACGCACAATCCGCAATTACTACATTCAGAAAGGTTATACAACTTCTAAAGTTTCTCATACTGTAGAAGAATCAGAAAATGGAGTAATCGTAACTTATAAAATTGAAGAAGGTGCAAGTACCGTAATCCGCAATATTAATTTTGCAGGAAATACAATCGCTTCTGAACGTAAACTTAAATCAAAACTTTCATTAAAAGAAGCAGGCGCATTTAAAGACGGTGCCTTCCAGCAGGCTGCCCTTGAGCAGGACAAGCAGGCTCTTATGAACTTCTATAAAGAACGCGGCTATGTTGATATGTCTGTTCTTGATGTTCAGATTGAAGAAGCCTTTAATGAAAAAAAGCAGCGTAATGAACTTTCTATTTTGTTCTATTTGCAGGAAGGAAGCCAGTATACTTATACAGGTTTGCGTCTGAACGGTAACGAAGTTTTTTCTTACGATGAACTTGTAAAAATGCCAAAATTAAAGCCTGGTGCTACTTATAACGAAGTAAAATTCCAGGAAATTCTTTCTGGCATTACAGGAAAGTACTACGAAAACGGTTACATGTCTAATCAGTTCTATCCTGTGCCTTCTAAAGATGCAGAAACTCATGAGATTTCTTACGATGTAACAATTGTAGAGGGCCCTCGCGCTCATATTGAAAACGTAATTATTAAGGGAAACTCTAAGACTAAGGATTTTGTAATCCGTCGTGAAATCCCTATTGAACCTGGTGACATTTTTAGCCGCGATAAGATTATTTCTGGTCTTCGTAACCTTATGAACCTTCAGTACTTCTCTAGCGTTGTACCAGAGCCTCAGCAGGGTAGTGAACAGGATCTTGTTGACCTTGTTTTCTCTGTAGAAGAACAGTCTACAACTTCTTTGCAGTTTGGTATGACCTTCTCAGGTTCATCTGACCCTGACAATCCAATTCCAATTTCACTTTTCGTAAAGGTAGAAAACTCTAACCTCTTTGGTGAAGGTAAAACAATTTCGGCAGGTACAACTGTTTCTACTTCTGAACAGTCTGTTGATCTTGGCTATTCTCAGAGCTGGATTGGTTCATTGCCAATTTCTTTCTCTGAATCTTTGTCTTTCAGCCGTAAAAATGCCTATGTGCTTACAAACCAGTGGCTTCCTGGCGGAGATTTGACTCAGCGCTATTATTATACAAAGTACGAAGGCTATGCAATTTCTCTTTCTACTGCATTCGGACGCCGCTGGGCATATGACTACGCAATCCTTTCTTTGGGAACAGGTCTTACAAACAGCGTAACAAACTATATTTTTGATGAAAATATTTATGTTCCTATTGATCAGGGACTTTCAAAATATGCTAACCGCTGGGGTATCTTAAACGGTGTATGGATTAGTGGTTCTGTAGATAACCGTGATATTAACTACGACCCTACAAAAGGTTGGTTTGCAAGTCAGAAATATACATGGTACGGACTTATTCCAGAACTTGAAAAAGAATTCTTCCTTCGCAGTGATACAAAACTTGAAGGATATTTAAAACTTCTTGACTGGCACGTGGCAGAAAACTGGTCTCTCAAACTTGTATTAGCCGCATACACTGGCTTTACAGTTTTGTTCCCTGTTAATAATGATATGGTTTCCGACTCTAACAAGGTTTACATTGACGGTATGTTCAACGGACGCGGATGGACAGAAGCCTATAAGGTTGCAAAGGGACAGGCAATGCTCAGTAACCGTCTTGAACTTCGTATGCCGATTGTTCCAAATATCATCGGTGTAGACTTCTTCTATGATGCTGCAGCTGTTAAAAACTCAATGAACGATATGCAGAATCTTAGCATTGATGATTTCTACTTCAGTTATGGACCTGGAATCCGCTTCCTTCTTCCTCAGTTCCCATTGCATCTTTTGTTTGCATGGAAGTACAAGTTGAACAGCGACTGGCAGCCAGTTAAGGCTTCTGACTGGGCAAGAAATAATGATAGTACACGTTCAAGTTTTACAGACTTCCAGTTTGTACTTTCATTTAATATTACAAACCGCTAAAATAAAACTTGTATAAAATGTTTTAAGGCAGGTATGAAATGAAGAATATAAAATTTGTAATTCTTGCACTTGTTTTTGGTGTAATTTGCAGTTCAGGCGCTTTTTCTCAGCAGATTACACGATTTGGTGTTGTTGATACTGCAAAGGTTTATAACGCATATTTTAGAAATTCAGCACCAATCCGCAATTACGAAAAGAAGAAGGCTGAATTTCAGGCAGAAATTAATAAAAGAACTGATGAACTCAGAAACCTTCAGGAAAAGAAACTTGAATATGAAAATTCAGGTAACGAGTCTATGGCTCTTCGCACTGAATCAGAAATTACAAAAAAGAAAGATTATCTTACAGAATATACTAATGCCAAAAATGTAGAGCTTGAAAGTCTTCAGAAATCTCTAAAAAGCTCAGATGAATTTTACAAAAAGCTTTACAATACACTTTCTAAAATTGCAGAAAGCGGCGGTTACAGTATGATTCTTAGTCTTCAGGACGCTAATGCAATTTTGTGGTACTCATCTTCTGTTGATATTACACAGCAGGTTATTTCTGAACTTGGTCTAAACTAATGGCTTTGGATAATTCAGAAACTCTCACCCCGATGATGGTTCAGTATCGGGATATAAAAGCAAAATATCAGAACGAAGTCGTCTTTTTTAGATTAGGCGACTTCTACGAAATGTTTGATGCTGACGCGGTTGAAGTATCGCGTCTTTTGAATTTAACATTGACTCATCGTGCGAATCAGCCTATGTGTGGTATTCCTTACCATGCTGCAAAGATTTATATTGCACGTTTACTTCGCCTTGGAAAAAAAATCGTAATATGTGAGCAGGTTGGAGAAATCCCTAAAGGTGGAAAGGGGATTGCTGAACGTAAAGTTGTAGAAATCATAACTCCAGGAACTGCTGTAGAAGCTGAATATCTTGACGGTTTTAAGGCAAGTTATCTAGCAGCGCTTTGTATTTCAAAAGCTCGTACGGGTTTTGCTTTTATTGATGTAACAACTTCTTCTTTTAGAGCAACTTCCTGGCCTGCTAACAAGATGTCAGAAAATTTTTCTAAGGAACTCAACCGTGCTGCTCCTCGTGAACTTTTACTGCCTCTTTCTTTAAAGACAAATTCTGATATTCAGGCTGTTTTAAATGCAAATACCAATATTGCAGTTTCTTACTATCCTGACTGGGATTTTAATTACGATCTTTCATATAAAAAGCTTACTTCACAGTTTAAGACTGCAAATTTAAAAGCATTTGGTCTTGAAGACGGCGCTTGTGAAATTGTACCGGCCGGCTTCCTTCTTGATTATCTTGAAAAGACAACAAACGCTTCTATTCCGCATGTAAATTCCATAAGACTCTATCAGGATTCTGAATTCCTTATGATGGATGATTCTTCGCGCCGTAATCTTGAAATTACAGAAAATATGCGCGACGGCACCAGCCAGTTCAGTCTTATGGAATGCGTAGATTTTACAAAAACTGCAATGGGCAGTCGTCTTTTACGCAACTGGCTTTTGTTCCCGCTTACAAATCTGCGCCAGATAGAAGACCGTCAGAATAGAGTTTCTAATTTTGTAGAAAACCGCCAGCTTTTAGAAAAAGTTAAAGCTGATTTGTCTCAGATTCTTGATGTAGAACGCCTTGCAGGCCGTATTGCAATGGAGAAGGCACATGCAAAAGATCTGCAGGCTCTTCGCCTGAGTCTTGAATCGTGGTGTAAGATTAAAGAGTATCTTGGTCAGTATGATTTTTCTTTTGTTTCATCTGATGATTCTTATAAAATCTGCGAGCTTATTAAAAACTCAATCCTCGATAATCCAACAACCTCTCTTACAGAGGGTGGAATTATTAATCCTGGCTGGTCAGAAGAACTGGATCACTGGAGACAGATTCACGATAATTTTAATCTTGTATTATCTGAATATGAAGAAGAAGAGCGTGATGCTACCGGCATTTCTACGCTTAAAATAAAATACAATAATGCCTCGGGATACTTTATAGAAGTTAGTAAAGGAAAGCTTTCTTCTGTTCCTTCGCATTTTATTATGCGTAGAGCACTTGTAAACGGCGACCGTTATACTACAAATCGTCTTCAGGAACTTGAACAGCAGCTTAATGAATCTTCTACCAGAATTCTGGAACTGGAACGCGACCTTTTTATAGAAGTTCGCAGAACTCTTGCGCAATATATAGAATATCTTTTACGCATTGCAGATGAAATTGCAAATACCGATGTTACTGCCTCTTTTGCTCAGGCTGCAATTGCTCATAAATGGATTCGCCCGGAAATGGACGAGTCGTGCATGTTTGAAATTAAAGCTGGCCGCCATCCTGTTGTAGAAAATCATCTTCCAAGTGGTGAGTTTGTGCCTAACGACAGCCTTATTTCCAGCGATGATGATTCTGTTCCTTCTTTTGACTTGATTACAGGTCCTAACATGGCGGGTAAATCTACATATTTGCGGCAGAATGCACTTATAGCACTTCTTGCTCAGACAGGATCTTATATTCCTGCAGAGAAGGCTCATCTTGGAATTGTAGACCGTATTTTCTGCCGTGTTGGAGCTTCCGATAACCTTGCAAAAGGTGAATCAACCTTCCTTGTAGAAATGACAGAAACTGCAAATATTCTTCATGCAGCAACAAAACGTTCTCTTGTAATTATGGATGAAGTTGGCCGTGGAACTTCTACAGAAGACGGACTTGCAATTGCACGTGCTGTTTCTGAATACCTTTTGGACACAATCAAGTGTAAGACTTTCTTTGCAACTCACTATCATGAACTTTCCCGCATGGAACACCCGAACCTTAAGTTTTTGTGCATGGACGTTAGTGAGCAGCAGGGAAGTGTAGTTTTCCTTAGAAAAATTAAGGAAGGCGTTACAGAAAACTCTTACGGTATTCACGTTGCAGCCCTTGCAGGAATTCCAAAAACTGTAATTGACCGCGCAAAAACAATTCTTACTCATATTCAGAATGCAGCTGCAGAAAAGCCGCTGCTTTTGGATGAAAGTGATAATATAGATGCCGTTCAGAGCGAAAATCAAGTGCCTGCAGAACTCGCTCAAAAGCCTGCTGTAACTCCAGGGCTGTTTAGCGATGAAGAAATTATAATTTCTGAAATTCTTTCTGTAGATTTAGATAATATGACGCCAATGAACGCACTTCAGACAATTTCCCGATGGAAGAAAGAACTTTCTGGCTTGTAATTTTTAAGATTTTTTTCATTTTATTTCCGAAAATCTGCCTATGGCGGATATATTATATATGTGGAAAATTTATTCTTTCAGTTTAAAACCCTGAGTCTTAGTATTCTAAGATTTTTTTACAGTTTGATTTCTGGCGGCGAAAGATGCGTTATCTGTGGAAATCCTTCATATATGATTCCTCTTTGTAAAGACTGCCATACCCAGTTTTTAACCAGAAACTTTCTAGGGGTTAAAAGCTGTAAATGCTGCGGAAAAGAATTGATTTCTGAAAGTGAACTTTGTATGGAATGCCGCGAAAAGCCCGTTCTGAAAAGTACAGATAAAATGTTTCCATTATTTTCTTATCGCCTTTGGAACAAAGAACTTTTGTTTTTATGGAAAATACAGGGAATCCGCTCTTTATCCTTCTTTTTCGCAAAGATAATGGCTAAGGCATTAAAAGAAATCAATGTTGACTATATTGTTCCCGTTCCGCCTCGTCCTGGAAAAATCAAAACAAACGGCTGGGATCAGATTGATGAACTCAGCAAAATCTTAAATTTTAAGTATGGTTTTAAGGTTTTAAATCTTCTGGAACGAACTTCTGTTATTCAACAGAAAAAACTGAACAGGGAAGAAAGACTTAATTCAATTCAATCTGCTTATATTTTTTCTAATAAAATTCCAGATCAACTTCCACAAAAGGTTTGTATTATAGATGATGTTTGTACAACCGGCTCTACGATTGAAACTTGTGCTTCTATCATAAAAACTAATACAACAATAGAGAAGGTTTACGCTATGACGCTTTTTGCGGTTGATTAGTATTATACAAAAATAAAGGAGGTGCAGTAAAAACAATAAAAACTTGCATTGCAAAACATGATATTTGGGAGTATTATAGTAATATAGAATATATACGCTTTAAACGGCGGAATTACACAGGAGACAATATGGCTGATCTTGAATCACAGTTTCAATTGGTTACTTTCCATCTTGGGGAAGAATTGTACGGTGTAAACATCATGGATGTAAAAGAAATCGTAAAGCTCCAGAATGTTCGCTTTATACCTAATGCTCCTTATTATGTTGAAGGAATTATCAATCTTCGTGGAGAAATCATTCCTATTATTGATTTGCACAAACGTTTTAAGATTCAGAATACAGTTGTAGCTGAAGATTCTGATGTTAATGATGGCGGATTTATCATTTTGAATATCGAAGGAAGTCAGATTGGTATCATTATTGATAAAGTAGAAAGAGTTGTTACTGTGAAAGCAGAGGATGTAAAAGAGCCTCCTCAGATGCTTAGTGGAATTGGATCGGAATACATCGAAGGTGTAATCCGCCAGGAACAAGGCTATCTGATTATGCTTAATATCAGAAAACTCTTTAACGCAAAAGAACTTCAAAAAATTATCGAAATGCAATAATGATACAGACATACAGTACTACTATTCGACGAAAAGAAATGGATGCCGTGCTTACCTGCATGGTAGATGAAAAAATCGGTCCTGGTGAATTGAACACAAGACTTATCCAGCAGGTAAAGGAATTTATTAAATGTGACGGTTGTGTGGCGTTGAGAAGTCCTGCAATTGCTTTAAAATATGCATTGCTCGCTCTTGACTTGGAAAAAGGTTCAAAAATTATGATTTCTGCTCTTGCTCCTTTGTGGCAGTATAAAGCCATTGAGGAACTGGGCTACAGTCCGCTTGTTCTTGATGTAGAAGAAGCTACAGGACTTGTTTCTTCTGCTATTGTTCAGAAGGGCATGGAAGAAGGCGGAAAACTTCTTATTTTGCACGAAACAGAAGGAATTTTACCTGATTTTGACGCAATTGCAGCTTTGGGAGTTCCTTTTATTGAAGATATTTCTCAGAGTGCAGGTGCAAGTGTAAAGGTAAAAGATGAAAACGGTAACCCTACCGAAGACTCTAAAAAGGCTGGAACTTTTGGTGTATACACTATTTTAGGTCTTGAAGAGCGCAATGTTCTTACTGCAGGTGGTGGTGCTGTTCTTATGGCGCCTGGACGACGTGAATGGATTGTCCTTAAGAAATTTACAGACGAAGCCGCAGATACAGATTTGCTTCCTGATATTAACTGTGCCCTTGCCTGGGTTCAGGTAAAAGAATATGCGCGTAATGAAAAGACCCGTAAAGAGCTTTTTGGAATGTTCCATCAGGCTTGTATGATTGGACGTCATAAAACGTTTGCACGAGAGATGGAAGATGGTTCTACAATGTGCAGCTTCCCGCTTGTGCTTTCAAGTTCTTTTAAGGATGTAAAGCAGTTTGCCGGAAAAAAAGACATTGAAGTTCAGCTTGCCTTTGAAAAGTCAGTGATTGCTTGTAAAGAAGAACTTTCTGAATCTTGTATTCATGCAAAGACTCTTTCTTTATGTTGTATTCACGTGCCTTTGTATCCGCGTCTTACACATTCTGAAAGTGCAAAAATTGTAAAAGTTTTAAGCGCTTTACCGTAATTTTTATTGTTTTTATGAGAAAAACTGAATGAAAAAAGTTCTTATTATTGTAAACGTCGGAAAATCTGATTCTAAGGAATTAGCCGCACAAATTTCTGCTTTTCTCAATACAAAAAAAATACACACTGATTTTTTTAACTTTGACGGATTTTGTCATGATTCGTCAATTAAAGATTACGATCTGGTTATTACACTTGGCGGCGACGGAACTGTTCTGTTTGCCGCCCGTAATTGTGTAAAATACAATATTCCAATTTTTCCTGTTAATTTTGGTCAGTTTGGTTTTATTGCATCTATTCAGCCAAAAGAGTGGAAAGAGGAACTAGAAGCATTCCTGGAAGGAAAATCAAAAATCATTCAGCGCAGTATGGCAAATGTTCGCGTCATTCATAATGATGAAGAAATCTACTGCGGAAATGCGCTTAATGATGTTGTACTTTCTGCACGTTCTGCAGCTACAACAATTTCCCTTGATGTTTACTACGAAATGCAGCTTTTATGTAAGATTAAAGGCGACGGTCTTATTGTAAGCACTCCTACAGGTTCAACTGCATATTCTGCAGCGGCCGGGGGACCAATTTTGGATCCTTCTCTGGAAGCTTTTGTAATGACTCCGATTAATTCGTTTTCGCTTTCTTCTCGTCCGATTGTTTTGAATCAGGATGGAGTTGTTTCTATTAGTATTGCAGAAAGCCGCGCAGACGGAATAAATCTTAGACTCGATGGTTCTAAACCTGTAGAATTAAGCGTTGGAGACACAGTTTTAATCAGAAAACTGGATCAGAAAGTTAGACTTGTAAACTGTACTTCAGAAAAATTCTATTCTGCATTGCGCTCTAAATTAAACTGGTCGGGAGGACCTCATGCTTGAAGATTTGACAATAAAAGATTTTGCCCTCATCGATTCTGATTATATTGAATTTAACAAAGGGTTTACGGTACTTTCCGGAGAAACTGGTGCCGGTAAATCTATTTTGATAGGTGCCATTTCATTTTTGCTTGGTGGAAAAGCTGATGTTGGTCAGATTCGCGCTGGTAAAAATGAGGCCAATGTTAGTGCAACCTTTGTTCTGAACGGAAAGCCTGTAACTTCAGAAGTTCAGGCTCTTATTCAGGCAGATGATGAATACGAACCTCGAACTGCCTATGAATGGCTTTTTAAACATGGTATTGAAGTTGAAAATAACCGTGTTCTTTTACGTCGTTTTATTCGTGCCAACGGAAAATCTGGCGGCTGGATAAACGATACTCCTGTTACCAGAACTGATTTAGCACAGCTTTCTGCCTTTTTAATTGATATTCACGGTCAGCATGAGCATCAGTCTTTGATGAAAATTTCTGAACACAGAAAATTCCTTGATGCTCGTGCCGGAATTACAGCCGATGTAGAAGAATTTACAAAAATATATGCAGCTCTTGTTGCTAAACGCAAGTCACTTTCTGAATATTCTATGAGCGAAAGTGAACGTCTTAGAAAACTTGATATGATGACTTTTGCTGTTCAGGAAATTGGAGATCTTAAGCTTAAAAAAGACGAAGATGTTGCGCTTGAAGAAGAAGAGGCAAGACTATCAGGTTTTGAAAAAATCTATTCAGAGGTAGAAGGCATAAATCAGCTTCTTTCTGGAAGTGACGAAGGCGTTACAGGAGCTCTTAAAAAGCTTATGAGAAGCAGTGCGTACGTGGCAGAGATGGATAAATCTTTAGAAAAACTTAGTGCCCGTGTTGAATCTGCATTCTATGAACTTTCTGATTTGTCTGATGAGTTTTCTTCTTATCAGTCAAAGCTTGTTTTTGACCCGGCTCGTTTACAGGAAGTTCAGGATAGACTTTCTGCTATTTATAACCTTAAGAAAAAATATGCATCGTCTGTAAACGCTCCTCTTTCTGAAGTTTTGAATTTTTACGAAGAGGCAAACCGCTTTATAGAAGAAAACGAAAGCGGAAACGACAAAAAATCACAGCTGGAAGCAGAGATTAAAACTCTGGAAAAAGAAGTGCTTGTTCGTGCAGAAAAACTTTCTGCTGCACGTGCTCAGGCTGCAAAAACATTGGAAAAAGAAACTGATGCAATCCTTGCAAATCTTGGAATGAGCGGTACACGTTTTGGTGTTGCAATTAAGTCAAAAGAGGGCACTGCTGTTGAACAGAAATGCGGTCCATATGGTAAAGACGACATTGAGTTTATGATTAGCGCTAACCCTGGAAATCCTTTGCAGCCGCTTGCAAAAATTGCCTCTGGTGGTGAACTTTCCCGCGTAATGCTTGCCCTTAAAACTATTTTTGCCGAAAGTCAGGCAGATAACGTTGAAACTCTTATTTTTGATGAAATTGATACAGGAATTGGCGGCGAAGTTGCTGTTGCTGTAGGAAATCATATCAAAAATCTTTCTAAAAACCGTCAAATTTTCTGTATTACACATCTAGCGAGCATCGCAGTTTATGCCGATAATCAGATTAAGATAGAAAAAAGTGTGTCCGGAGAAATTACATCATCTAATGTTCATCCTATTGAGGGCGAAGAAAGAGTTCATGAAATTGCCCGTATGCTTTCCGGTGATGCCCAGACAGAACAGTCTCTGGAACATGCTCGCTCTATGCTTAATAAATTTAGCGGGGGATTTTAATGGCAAAAATTTCAGATGAACGTCGTCTTCACTTTACAGAAACTATTACTCCATACAAAGAAAAAATCAATCAGATGCTGGAAAAAGAAAAGACTATGCTCAACGGTATGCACGAAGGTGATATGGATTTTGAAAACAAAAAAGTCCTTTTGTGCGAAGATATGATTTATATTGCTTCTCTTTATATGGCAGAAAATGCTCTTTCTGTAAAAGTAATGGAAGTAAAAAATAATGATGCCTTGAACGATGCCCGCAAGATGATTTATAAGGCAATCATTTATCTTGAAGAAATTGTTACACCAACTATAGATATTCCGTATTCAGATCTTGTGCCTAAGCATGAACGCATTATGAATCTTAGTCTTGCTCGCCGTTATACAATTATTCGTAAGCTTGGCCTTGCAATTACACTTTTGCGCGACGCTTTTGGTGATAATTCTAAATGGCGATGGACTTTTGTAGAAATTGAAGGTCGTTTTGCAACAGTTGCAAAAAACCTTATTGATATGAAGGCTGCTACAAAAGATTATTTTGATCCTTCTTCTACAAACTATGAAACTACAGTTTTCTATATCAGAATGATTACAAAAATGCTTTCTGATTCTGCCGATGCCTACCGCGACAAATACGAACTTTCTACCCGTCGTGTAGATGACATGCGCAATGCAATCAGATATCTTCTGGCTCTTAGAAAACTTTATATTGCAATTGGTGATGCCGAGCCTGCCGAAGAGGCAAAGAAAAAGGCTGTTGTCTGGAAAGACAGAATGGATGCCGATGCAAAAAAGGGCTTGAGTAAATAATGGACAAAAAACTTTCTCTTCGTATTTTTGAGGGCTTTTCTATTCAGCGCTGGAACGACCTTATCCGCCCTTTTGATATGGTAGAAATGGATAAGGCTGCCGAAAAAATGGTTCTGGCATACATTATCGGAAAGTACGAAGAAAACAAGGGCAATTACATTGACTGGGAATGGGTAATTTATGCTTCTTTTTTTGATTTGCTTCGTAAAATTGCCCTTTGTGATATAAAAGCACCTGTTCAGCAGATGCTAAAACGTGAATTTCTTGATGAATATATGCGTCTTAACGAGTGGGTTTTGAACCAGTACCGCTCTCTTATAAATGACGACGAGTTATTTTCAAAGTTTACAATCTACGTAGGTCAAAAGGCAGGATATTTTAAGCTGCCGGAAGAACTTACTGTTTCTCTTCGTGTTTATAATGCCGCCCACAAATATGCAACAATGCGTGAGCTTGATATGCTTGCCGTTGTAAATGAAAAGCAGCGCCTAGAAAAAATTTATACCGAGCTTCAGGCTGACATTCAGCCTTTTTTAGATTTGGAAGGCCTTCAGAAAATTATGACTCACCAGAAGCCTTTTGATTTTTTAATGAAAATTGAACAGCTTCGTTTTCAGACCCGATGGAATCAGACCCCGCGTGTGCCTCCAACTTCAGTTCTAGGCCATTGTTTTTATGTAGCTATAATGACAATGCTTTTAGGTCGCGAATCAAATCCACATATGTGCAAGCGCCGAATCATCAATAATTTTTTTAGTGCACTCTTTCATGATTTGCCAGAATCTGTTACCCGCGATATTATTTCTCCTGTAAAACAGGCAACAAACGGCCTTCCAAATATTGTAAAAAAGATAGAAGATGAAATTGTTTCTAAAGAACTTGTTCCTCTTATGGAAGATTTTTTCCGTGATGAACTGATTTATTACACAAGTGATGAATTTTCTGACCGCATTTTGGATTCAAAAAGAAAAGTTAAAAAAGTCACTTGGGAAGAACTGAATAATTTTTACAACGAGGATGAACTTAATCCTGTGGATGGAAAACTTGTTCGTGTTTGTGATCACCTTGCAGCACTTATGGAAGCAGACATTTCTATAAAGCACGGAATTACATCAATTCATCTTAAAAATGGTCGTAACGGTATGCTCTGCCATTATGCAAAAGATGAAAAAATCAGCGGAATAAATGTTTATAAACTTTTTCACGATATAACCTCATAAAAGATTTTTTTATGCCGATAATTTAATTATGAAGAAATTTGTACTAATAACTTTTACTGCTATAACATTTTTTGCACTTTCTTTTGCCGATACAACATATACTGTTCAGAAAGGCGATACATTATATTCAATTAGTAGAAAAAATCAGATTACAGTTGCAGAACTTAGAACTGCAAATAACCTTTCAGAAAGCGACGTTTTAAAAGCTGGACAAAGAATTGTAATTCCAGAAGCTGATATTGGAACTGCTGCTGCACTTTCTTCTTCTAATAAGAAAACTTCGCCAGTTGCAAATACAAATGTTTCAACTTCAACTTATACCGTTCAGAAAGGCGATACACTTTACGGAATTGCCCGCAAAAACGGCATGAAGGTTCCAGAACTTTTGCAGCTTAATAATCTTGATAATAATGTTGTAATAAAAGTTGGACAGAAATTAAAGATTTCTGGAGGCGCTCAGTATACTCAGGGCGGAACAGTGTCTCAGAATTATTCTGGACCTACTACTACAATCAGACTCGACGATAAAGCCCCGGATACAAGAACTTACGGTTCAACTGTATCTTCAGATGCAAATACAAAATGGCCTGTTAAAAATCCAAAAATTACTTCGGTAAAAGGAAAGGTTTCAGGCGTACAGCTAACAGCCTTGCAGAATGAAAAGGTTTTGTGTATTCATGAAGGTACTGTAATGTATGTGGGTGTTTACCGTGGTTTTGGTCAGGTTCTGTTTGTTCAGTCAAAAACAGGCTTGATTTATGCCTACACAGGGCTTGGCAGCGTAAACGTTAAAAAAGGTGATTATGCTGTAAGCGGTGCAGAACTTGGTACAGCTGGTGTTGACCCAATCAGCGGAAAACCTGGAATTACGTTTATGGTATTTCAGAATGGTCAGCCGCTGGATCCTCGTACAGCTCCAAGAAACTAGTACGGCATAAAAATCTGCATACCAATGTCAGTCAACCTATGCCGTACTGCAAACTTTGCTTCGCAAAGATTTGTAGTACAATGCATTCTTATAGTTTTTGACACTGCACAGTATCTTTCAAAATACGCAGAAATAATTCTTTACAGGTTACAGCATCATCAAAGGCACGGTGACTGTGACCTTTATTTATTTTTAAAGCATCAGCTAAATAATCAAGTTTGTGTCTTTCTGCTTTTGGGTAGGCCCAGCGTGAAATGCGCAGGGTATCAAGGGCATGATTTCTTACATAAGGAAGACCGTTTTTTTCACATTCAGAGTTTAAAAAATTAAGGTCAAACTGAACGTTATGTCCCATTAAAATTGAATCACCAATAAAATCAATAAAGCGCGGTAATACTTCTTTAATACAGGGCATTCCGCAGACCATCTGATCTGTGATTTTTGTAATTTGTGTAATGATTGGTGGAATAGGAAGATTGGGATTAATAAGGGTGGAGAAGCGGTCAAGCTCTCCATCCTTATTGAATTTTACAGCACCAATTTCGATTATTGTGCAGTCTTCTGCCTTTATGCCCGTAGTTTCGGTATCAAAGGCGGTGATAACTGCTCCGCTGTTTAAAAGCTTGGGCAGTCGTCTGTTATCCTGCAAAATTCGGTTATAGTGCTGCATTAGAGGTGAATGCCTTATTTTGAAGCAGCATCAAGAATAGAATTGATGTCTGATTCAATTGCGTTACAGAATGTGCCAGCCTTAGCTTTTGCATCCTTAAGCCATGCATCGCTTCCATCTCCTGCTGGGATTACAGAATTGATGTAGAACTTAATCTTAGGCTCTGTTCCAGAAGGACGAGCACTTACGATTGTACCGCTTTCCAAATAGAACTGAAGTACGTTGCTCTTTGGAAGAGTGATTGTTTCTTTTTTTGATGGATTTGCAGGATCGAATACTGTGCTTTCCTGAACATCACGGATTTTAACAACCTTTTCACCGCCCAAAGTCTTAAGGCCTTCTGTACGGAGTTTAGCCATAATGCCTTTCATTGTCGCAACACCAGAAGAGCCAGGGAAGTTCTTAGAAATTGCGCGGTCTTCATAGTAGCCGTACTCTTTGTACATATCATCAAGGTGTTCAAGAAGTGATTTACCCTGTGAACGCCAGTAAAGAATCATTTCTGCACACATAGCGGCAGCAGAAACACCATCTTTATCCATTACATCTTTTTCAATCTTGTAGCCGTAGCTCTCTTCAAGACCGAATACATAGTTGTGAGTTCCAGCCTTTTCAAAATCTTCTTCTGCAGCAGCAATCCACTTAAATCCTGTAAGACATTCAACCAGAGCAATGTTGTGCTTTTTGCAGATTGCGTCTCCAAAGTTTGAAGTTACGATAGAGCGGATGATTGCAGGATTTTTAGGCATTTTTCCGAATTCTTCGCGACTGCGGATTACATAATCCATTAAAAGGGCACCCATCTGGTTTCCGCTGAGAAGAACGAAGTTTCCGTCCTTGTCCGGGAAGGCTGTACCAAATCGGTCTGAGTCCGGGTCTGTTGCCATTACACCGTCAGCTTTTTCTTTCTTTGCAAGTTCAACTGCAAGAGTAAGGGCTGGTTTTTCCTCTGGGTTTGGCTTTTCTACAGTAGGGAAGTTTCCATCCGGTTCGCGCTGCTCTGGAACTGTGATTACTTTAAGTCCAAGGTCACCAAGAACTTTTTCTACGTGCATAGCACCTGTTCCGTGGAGTGGTGTGTAAACAATGCG
>JAEEGL015564782.1_pt1 | contig 19900 bp, 21 predicted proteins | sample 9134231 | NCBI WGS metagenome assembly JAEEGL01 (sample SAMN16246548, study PRJNA631951) | gut metagenome | biome: gut microbiome; feature: rumen; material: fiber-attached | host: Bos | place: Iran: Karaj | collected 2018-10 | reverse complement strand
GGTTGACTCTACAGCTCACAGGTTCAATGGAAGAGTGTGAACAGTTATTTATACGTATGTGCTTTAATGTGTACGCTCATAATAGGGACGATCATGCTAAGAATTTTAGCTATTTGTATATAGAAAATAAAAATCGCTGGATTCTTTCACCGGCATACGATATGACATACAGCAACTCCATTGGAGGCGAGCACGCAACTACAGTCAATGGAAATGGAACTAATCCAGGGGAGAACGATTTGTTGGCTGTTGCTGAGAATATCGGTTTGAGCTTGCCAAAGGCGAAGAGGATTGTGGCTGAAGTTGAGGAATGCGTGAGGGGGTATTTGGGGTAAAATTATGTATGATGTAGATTCTATGTTATAATCGTATATACGAAATAATGGAGAGATGAAGAATGGGATTAAATAAAAGAGATGATATCTTTATGCTTCAAGTGCGATTGTTTAGATTAGCACAATTAAAGTGGGATAAGTCTGCTGAGGAGTGCGAGCAGCTCTTTAAGAAATATGAATTAAATGAGTATATTGAAACTTGTTATGAGGAATATCATGTTCAGGGGGATGAGGCGAATCTAGCAGATTTGGAACATTATCTTAAAGTGAAAGGATTATCAATATGATTCTTGAAGAAGGAGACAAGCTTATGAAGGTTAGCAAATACGAATATACAATGCAACTTTTGGCAGCTATGGCATCAATTAATATAGCTAGGGAACAAAAAATATCTAGAACAAAAGCTTTTTTTAGGTTCATGAAGTCTCAAACAGCGGCTATGCTATTCGATGAAAGTACAGATATGTGGATGAATGGACCTGATTATATTGCTGATGAATATAGAAGAGAACGTTTGGCAAAAACAGTTGGACAAGGATAGAAAGATGAAAATGGCTTCGCGGCTGATACTGCGAAGCCATTTGTTTCTTATGCTATAATCGAAGTTGAGTTGGAAAAGTTATAAAAATGTATGTAAAAGAGGTTGGAAAAGTTGAAAAAATGCAGGTGAAAGAGGAGGAAAAAGTGACGTTACTAAATTGTTCAAAACGGGAAATGGGTGAAGCTGAAAAATTAGATGGTAGTAATGTAATATTTGAACATAAATCCTTTGTAGATCGACTCAAAGAATATGATGGTGAAATAGAAGTATATGAGTTTGATTGGGAAAAGCCTGAGGGGAGAGAAATATTATGATGTATCAATTTTTAACATTAGCAGATGAAACCGAAATAACATATTCTGAGATGAAGTCAGATGGTACAGTTAAAGTGTATATAGAAACACCTGATGAGCATGATGGATTTCATAATGCGGTTTGTTGGTTGCCGAAATATCGTTGGGAAGACATACATGGATATTCAGATGAGGAAATTGAAGGATATAAAGGGCTTCTAAAGAATAATGTTAATTTGATTATGGAACTCTCAAAGAAAGATTGTTGTTGAAATGGAGGGGTTACAATGGCAAAAATCGATGAGGAACTTAAGGCATCTAAAAAATATTATTTAGAGGAAGAAAAGGGTTTTACTGTAAAAGACGGCAGATCGCTAGTTAAACTGTCAAAAGATAATGTGGCTCGAGTGGAGGCTATGATACATCATAATTCTGATTATGGGTCAGCTTTTGATGTGATGAATCCGGTTAAATCGGCATGTAAATTCCAAGAACTTAAAAAGGTTCTAGAAGGAACTGAAGTGAAATCGGAAAAAGCTTATAGAGAACTAATTGAAAAGGTAGTCGCTTCACTTGATAAAGAAAATTCAACGCATCTTAATACTGATGGGTGTGGTATAAAAGCGATTTCAAAACGTATTGCAGATATTGAACAGGATGAACTGGTGTACCTGCTGAAAAATCCTAAAGAAACAGATTATAAGTTAATTGAAATTATTGCAAAAGAAACAAAACCAGTAGGACAAAGTGATAAAGGAAATCCGCATAGAGGCAGAAGAAATCTATCTTTTGCCAGCAAGTTCTGCCACTATGCTTGTTTCTATTTGTTTGATGGGAAACACAGAGACAACTATTCCATATACGATAGTATCGTGAACAAGGCGCTTCCATCATATATGGAGCGATATGGAATTGAGAAAAAGAGAATTACTACCTATGCCGAATATCAGGAGGCTATCGATGAGGTTATAAAGAAATCAAAGTCGGGTATCAGTAGGAATGGATTTGATCATTTATTATGGTATTGCTATAAGTAGCACATTGCCAGTTCGAAGAACAACGAATACCTTGTGACAATTCTGTGTCCACACCCCATATTTATTGAATAACCCTACCATATTCAATATAATTAATACATAATGATTAATCCGTGGAGTAAATCTAGCCACGGATGGGGAAGCTAGGCTAATTTAAAACTGAATGCTTGGTGGGGAGGAATGGTAATATGGTAATAATTTAAGGGCTTCGCACCTAGTGGTGCGGGGCCCTTTTTTGGTAAAGAAATGGGGCATAATTGCCGAAATATACTTAAGTGATACAAAAAATGTGCGAGGTAAATATGGAATACATAATAGTACAAGCTGGTGGTAAAGGAACCAGACTAGAATACTTAACAGAAAATAAACCTAAGGCACTGGTCCCAGTGGATAATCTTCCAATGCTTTTTCATCTATTTAGAAAATATCCAGATAAGAGATTTGTAATTATAGCTGATTATAAGAAAGAGGTGTTGAGAAAGTACTTAGCTGCATTTGCGGATGTCAAATATCAGGTAGTAGATGCTGAAGGAACAGGAACTTGTTCTGGAGTAGGACAAGCACTAGCATTAATACCTGATGATGAAGCATTTATGCTAGTTTGGTCTGATTTAGTTTTACCAAAAGATTTGGAACTTCCAGAAGAATACACTAGTAACAAGGCTGAAAGCAATTACGTTGGCTTATCTCAGAAATTTCCATGTAGATGGAAATATGAAAATGGAGTATTCGAGGAAGAACGTTCTGAGGAATATGGTGTTGCAGGCTTCTTCTTATTCAAAAATAAAGAGCAAATAGCTGATGTCCCAGATAGCGGCGAGCTCGTGAGATGGTTCAGCGGTAAAGAGTTGAATTTTAAAACGGTGGGACTTGCTGGCACAAAAGAATTCGGGCTTATAGAAGAATACAAGAAGTTTGCTGTTCCCAAATATAGACCGTTCAATAGAATTACAGTCGATGGAGACGTTCTCACAAAAGAGCCAGTTGACGATCAGGGAATAAAATTGGCAAAACGAGAGACTGCTTGGTATGAAAAAGCAAAACTGTTAAATATTCCTGAACTGCCTAAGATTTATAAAACAAAGCCTCTACAGATGGAATACATAAAAGGCAGAAACATATATGATTGTGATTTTGAGTACGAACGCAAGAAAAAGATTCTAGAATCTCTTGTAACAATGCTGAAGAAATTACATGCAAGTGGAAGCATTCCAACTGATACGTTTAGTATTCAAGATGCATATTTTGATAAAACTCTTGCTAGATTGCAGGAGGTGCAGAATCTTGTACCATTTGCAAAACAGCCGGTAATAACAATTAATGGTAGAAAGTGCAGAAACGTTTTCTATCATTTAGAGGAGCTTGAGCATAGACTGGATAAATTGAAAACAAATTGTAAGGATTTTAGATTTATTCATGGCGATTGTACATTCTCAAACCTAATGATTAGAGAAGATAACTCACCAGTGTTGATAGACCCAAGAGGTTATTTTGGATTCACAGAGCTATATGGTGATGTTAGGTATGATTGGGCAAAGCTTTATTACTCAATTGTAGGTAACTATGATCAGTTCAATTTAAAGAGATTTAGGTTACATATTTCGAATGATGTTAATGAGGGAGTAAAGCTAGAAATTGAATCCAATAATTGGGAAGAGATGGAGCAAGATTTCTTTGACTTAACAGGTGCAGATGAGTATGAAATAAAGCTCTTGCATGCAGTTATTTGGCTTTCACTTACTACATACGCATGGCAAGATTATGATTCGATATGTGGGGCTTTTTATAATGGATTGTATTATTTGGAGGAATTATTGTGATTGATTATTACAAGGGCGTTGTGGCCACTATAGAAGACTCTTTGGAATCTATTAATGAGGAATTATATGAGCAGATTATACAAGAATGTATTGATACTCTAAAGAATGGCGGCAAGATTATCGCAAGCGGATTAGGAAAAAATGTACCTATATGCGAAAAGTTTGTAGGAACACTCAATTCGTTGGGTATAGATGCTAGATTTCTTCATACTAATACAGCTGTTCATGGCGATTTAGGTATGGTAAACAAGAATGATATTGTATTTCTTTTGACTAAAGGAGGGAATACAAGTGAGACCGTAGATTTAGGTATGCATTTAAATGCAAGAGGAACTAATACATGGTTATTATCATTCTATGGTGATGGAAAAGCATCAAAAGTTGTTGAGAAGAAATTTATAATGCACCTAATAAATGAAGGTGATGAATGGGATATAGTTCCAAATAATTCGACTACAGTATACCTTATAGTTCTCCAGGGAATAGCCATAGAGATAGGCAAGAGAATGGGGATAACACTAGATGATTTTAGAATTAATCATCCAGGTGGTGGTATTGGTGCAAGGCTTAGCGGTGAAGATTTATAAAAAATAATGTATTTCAAATTAATTTAGTGATGTAAGGAAAATGATTCTGGTAAAAAAAATGGTAGATAAGTATAGTCATAGAAAAGCAATGTATTTAAAAGTTAATAGGTGTGAAGAATATGCTATTAAAAATCTAAGTAGATGGATAGATGCTGCATATTTAATAGATGCTGATTGTTATATTATTTGTGATAATGAGGAACTTGAATCGAAAATCCGAGAAAAAATACTGTTTTATACAGATGTTATTTTTTTGAAAAGTATAAACTCGGAGCAGTTGGACTATATTGTTAATAATATTGCGAATCGAAATTGGATAAACGCAGCATATGCTCATCTTACAACGTTCTTGCATGCTAGAGATAAATATTCGTGGTTTTGGAATATTGATGCAGATGATACTAGAATTTGTTTGTCCATAAATAGAATAAAAGAATTATTAGAAACTGTAGAAAAATATGCATATAGAAACCATATAGATTGTTTTTCGTTAGATATGTGGAGAAGTGAGACAGCGGGAAGACATTGGTCTTTTGGAGTTACTTTTATAAATGGAGGTATTGATTGGATAAAACTATGCACTGAAAGATGTAAGGATGAGGCATATTTTTTGTTAGAAAAGGAAGGAAATCAGAATATTGATTGGTTTTTTACTTATCTTAAAGAAGTCACAAACTACAAAATAGAAACATTTTATTTTGAAAACATGAAATTTATTCACTATTCTAATGATTTTTTTGAAAAGCCGGTTGGCTCAGGAATGCTATGGTGGTATAAGGGTAAATTGGTATATCCAATAGCAGAATACGGGTTAGGAATAGAAGGTATTGGAAAATACAATATTGCAGGTGATGTAATTAAACTTGACATTAATATAAAAAATAATGAAGCATCAAGTATTATGGCTTTTTATGCAAGGGAAGGAATAGATTTAGGTAAATACTATGATATTGATGGGATAGTTAATAATGAAATATGTAAATTAAAATTCAATGAGTTTATAAGAAAACATGGATTTATGAGGGATGAAAAAATCAATGTAGTTTGTTTTGGCGCGGGAAATGCTTTGGAAAAAAATATAAATAAAATCAATAAGATAATAAGAATTGAGGCGGTATGTGATAATGATTCGTCAAAGTGGGGGAAGGAAATAGTTGAGGGAGTATATTGCATTTCGCCGCATGAATTACAAAAACTGGATAACTTGATAGTAATTATTTTGGTATATAGTTCTAGGCTTGCATACCAAATAAAAGAACAGTTAGAAAAGATGAATATAAACTATGATTATATGAATAATTGGTTTGTTTGTGTTGAATAGGGGTAATAATATGAATTCGAAAATAAAAGTATCTTCAATAACATACGTTAAAAACGGAAGAGATTATATAAGAAAATGTATAGAAAGTATAATGTGTCAAACATTAAAGGAGATTGAGATTATTATTGTAGATGGAGGAAGTACTGATGGTACTCTATCTATCATTGAAAACTTAAAAAAAAAGGATAAACGAATAAAGGTTTTAAACATAGAGGGGAGCGTAGGAGCCCAATTTAATGCTGCACTAAAAATATCCCAGGGAGAATACATTGCGATTTGTGAAGGGGATGATTTTGTTTTACCAGAAAAATATGAAAAACAGTATGAAGTAGCAAAAAAGAATAACTTAGATTTGATAAGAAGTCCTTACTATCTATATTTTAATTATAACCAAAGAGAGTATAAATATCGTGTAGATATTTCTAGTCCAAGTTTATATGGTTTAGTATTTGAAAATGTAGCTGATAACCAATTTTTACTATCAACATTCGTGAACGGTTATTGGAACGGGTTATATTTAAGAAAATTCTTGATAGAAGAAGAAATTTGGCAAAATGAAACAAAAGGAGCTTCGTTTCAAGATATTACTTTTTCCTTTTTTACACAGATGAAAGCCAAAAGATTTATGTTTTATAATGAACCTTTACATTGCTATAGAATTGATAATCCTGAGGCATCTGTCAATTCTAGATCAAGCATTGAAAAACTTAATGTCGAGTACAAACTTTTACAAGAAAAACTGGTAGCAGGAAATTATTGGGAGAAGTATCGGCAAATGTATCTTGTTTGGGAAATATCTAGCTATAAACAATTCTTAGATAAATTTTCACAAGAAGAAAAGAAACTAATTGCAACGGAGTTGTATGACAAATTAATTGAACAAAATATTCCTAACGATTTTAGTGGTATAAACATATATTCAAAAAATAGAGATATTATTAATGCTTTATATATAGGGCGAGAGGAATTTTTAGATGCGATAACTCAAAATGATGATTATAGAATGGGAGTATTTGATTACTTTAGAAGTAAACGATTTAAACAAGAACGGGAAATAATACTGTTTGGCGCAGGACATTTTGGGGGAATAGTATATGATTTTCTTGAAATGAAAAATAAAGAAATAATTGTTGTTGATAATAGTAGAAAATTGCAAGCTGATGGTTTTAGAGGAAAGAAAGTATATGACGCAAAATATATACTTTCATTAGAATCAATGATTGTAATTGCTAATGTGGAACATTCGGCAGAAATGTGTCAACAGTTAATTGGACTAGGGGTAGATAAGAATAGAATAATAGTTTGTGAATATGAAGATTTATTTATAAGAGAAGTATTTATGAAAATTATATTTGCAAATGAGGAGACATAGAATGGTATTTTATTTAAAAGCAAACAGAGACAATAGTTACGTAATCCCAAATCTTAAACATTGGATAGAGGCTGTTACTGTAAATGATAATAATTATGCATACATTCTTTGTGACAATCCTATCTTAAAAGAAAAGATTGTTAAGGAAATAGTCTTAAGTGAAAAAGTATCCTTTTTGGAGAGTTATAGAGAAAACAACGACATAAATAAAATACTAGAAAATATTTGCGGAATTTCTAAGTGGAAAAAAGTAGGACAAGCGCATTTAACGACTCATTGGCATGCCACCAATAAAAAGTATAAATATTTTTGGAATATTGATGCAGATGACACGTTTTTTTGTATAGATCCTATTAGAATAGCTGAGTTATTAGAAGAAATAGAAAAATATTGTATTGAAAAAAATATAGATATGATTTCTTTAGATATGTGGCGTTCTATGTCAATTAATGAGAGATGGAATAAAGGAGATAATTGGTCTTTAGGTATAGTTTTTGTCAATAACATGATTAAATGGAATGAAATAATGATTAATCATTGTAAAGACGATGCTTTAAAGGATATGGTTTTACCGTATGACAAAGACGCAAATTTAGATTGGTATTTTACATATTTGAGGCGAATATCTGCAGCGCGAATAGAAACATTTTATGTGGAAAATATGAGGTTTATGCATTTTTATGATTACTTTTTTAATTATCCACATCTCTCCAATTTTTGTTATTGGAAAAATGGAAAAGTGAATTATCCTATTTTGGAATCATGTTTTTGCTCGCATGCTAGGAAGCAAATTGATATTGCAGAAGATATAATTAAATTTGACATAGGAATAAAAGATGATGAAGCATTGCTATCCATGGCAGCAGCATCTGGAGAGGTATTTTCATTTTGGTTTGATATACGCAATAACGATTTAGAGGTAGGAACATTAATGGAAAAAAGATGTGAATTATTTCTTAAGAAAAAAGGCAAAAAAAAGATTATATTTTGGGGTGCAGGGGGAGCATTTTATAGGAACTTAAAACTACTGAGGAAAATATGTCGAATTGTGGTGTGCGATAGTGATTCAGCAAAATGGGGGAAAGAATTAGCAGAAGATGTAGAATGCATATCGCCTTCAGAAGTAGAAAGTATGAGGGATGAGGTCTTCGTTGTATTAATGATAGATAGCCCAGCAGTTAATCTAAAAATAGTAAATACTCTTCTAAAAATGGGAATAACTTCATTTGATCATTTTGATAATTGGATAGAAGTGGTAACGGGGGTTGTTGAAGATTAATTAAAGAATAAATGAGGAAAATATGGAAAAGATAGTAAGTATTGAAAATTTTGCTGAAGAATTTCTTAATAAATTAGAAGATATAATTGAGGAATATAAACCGGATAGAGTAGTATGGTTTGGTTTTCATCCTTGGTTGTGGTTGATTTACGCAGTATTACTTGATTTAGGAGTGAATAAAATAGAAGTTGTTGACAATGATATTTTTAAAATGGGACGTTCTATATTACCATTATCGCAAATGTATTCCTTTGATGATTCTTCACGAGTAATAATAAAAGCGCCTAATGAAATTAACAAAAATTGTGATAATACGATTATATTGATGGCAAATTCACATGAAGAAGAAATCTGTAGGCAAATAAAAGCACTAAATATCATTAATAGTGGGGTTTTTAATCTTTATGAGTATACAATAAATCACAATTCATATTGGGAAAAACAAAGCGCTATTTGTAGGAATCTTAAACCACTAAGGGGTAGAGAGTTACAGATGACTGTTCTTGATATATTAAAATATTTTAAGAACATTTGTGAAAATAATAATCTCAAATATTTTTTGGCAGGGGGAACACTTCTTGGGGCTGCTCGAAATAATGGATTTATACCTTGGGATGAAGATATAGATCTTTATATGCCGTATGAAGATTATTTAAAATTGGCAAAAGTATTTCCTGAAAACGGAAGATATAGGTATATAAATTGGCAAAATGAAGAAGATTTATTTGCTCCGATAGGACAAATTGTTGACATGAAGACGTACTCATTTAGACAATTCTGGGGATTTGGGATGGGGCAGTGGAGAGCTTACATTGATATAGCGCCATTAGCTGGACATCCAAATGATATAGAACTAATAAAGGAGAAAATGAATCAAAATTATATGTTTGATGAAAGGTGGAGATATTATTATTTCGTAAGAAGAATGAAGCATTATGAGGGGTGGGATCCAAGAATTGAAATAGAAAAGGAAAAATATAAATACTCTTTTTATGAGTCAGAATACATAGGTGCGATGACTACTGCTAGAAGGAAACCTTGGTACAATAAAAAAGAGTTATGGAGTGAGACAACCGAATTGAAATTTGAAGATGAATATTTTTCAGTTCCAATAGGATATAAAGAACACTTACAGTCTAGATATGGTGATTATATGAAGTTACCGTGGGCATATAGTAGAGTTGATGAGATGCACGAATTTCAAACATGGCAAATTGATGATTAGAATCTAATCTGAGAGAGGAGGCACTTTGGAAATTATTGGTTATACAGCTGGAGTATTTGATTTATTCCACACAGGACATCTGAATTTGTTGAAAAATGCTAAGGGAATGTGTGACAAATTAATAGTAGGAGTAACAGTTGATGAATTGGTTACTTATAAAGGTAAATATCCAATGATTCCGTTTGAGGATAGAATAGAAATTGTACGAAGCATTAAATATGTGGATGCCGCAGTTCCTCAATATGATATGGATAAAATTAATGCATGTAGGAAACTAAAGGCTAATATATTGTTTGTTGGAGACGATTGGTATGAAACTGAAAAATGGGAGGAGTATGAAAAACAAGCAGAAAAATTAGGAATAAGAGTTATATATTTTCCATATACAAGAGGGGTGTCTTCTACAATTATTTCTGCAGCTATAAATGGATTAAGGGAAAAGAACGGAGAAAATAATGGAAATAGATAAAAAATACTGTATGAGTTCTTTTTTGATGTTTCGTGCAGTAATGGATGAAAATAAGTGTTTTTATGAAGGGGTTTATCCTCAAAAAGCTTCTCGTGCATTGGAAAAAATTAAAGTACACAATTCAGATGAGCTTTATGATACGTTGAAGCAACAAGTTGAATATATTACATCAAACAAAAAAGCGGCTTTAGCACTTTCGGGAGGAACAGATAGTGCTATTCTAGCTAGATTTATGCCAAAAGGTTCTACTGTTTATACATTTAAATGTGTCGTTGAAGGCAAAAATGTTACTGATGAAACAGCTTCGGCAAAAAAATATGCTGAATTTTGTGGATTACAGCAAAAAATAGTAGAAATTACGTGGGAAGATTTCGAAAAATATGCCCCTGTCTTAATGAGGCACAAAGGTGCACCGCTTCATTCAATTGAGATACAGATTTATAAAGCTGCACTTCAAGCAAAAGAAGATGGGTTTGAGACCTTGATATTTGCAGAAGGGGCGGATGCATTATATGGGGGGCTTAGTAAACTATTATCAAAAGATTGGACATTTGGAGAATTTGTTGATAGATATTCATTTGTAAAACCATATTATGTTTTAAAAGACTCAGAGTTAATACTAGCTCCTTATTTTAAATGCGAAAAAGATGGATATATTGATGTTCATAGGTTTTTAAATCAAATGTTTGAATGTGAATATTTGGGTAGTTATGTAAATGCATGTGATACGGCAGGAATAGAATTTTTTTCTCCGTTTACAGATACCGAATTAGCAGTGCCGTTAGATTTATCAATAATACGAGATGGAAAAAATAAATATTTAATACGTGAAATTTTTGAGAGGCTGTATCCAGGTTTTACTGTCCCTGAAAAACTTCCGATGCCTAGGGCGGTAAATGAATGGTTTGCTGATTGGGAAGGGCCTAAGAGAGATGAATTCATTGTTAATTGTTGTAGGAATATGACTGGAGATCAAAAGTGGTTAATTTGGTGCCTAGAAAAATTTATTGACATGTATGAGGAAGAAAAATGAGAATTTGCTTTGCGGGTGATATTATAATGCTGGATGAGCCAAGTGAAGAGTTTTGGAGAGATAATGACTTATTAAATATCATTAGGGATTGTGATGTCAGTTCGGGGAATCTAGAAATGGTATTAAGTGGTAATCGAGCTTTTGCATCGACTTTTTGCGGGGGACAATGGTTATCAACTGTTCCGGAGAGAATAAATAGTATAGTAAAAATGGGATTTCAACATCTTAATATGGCTAATAATCATACTATGGATTATTCATACGAGGGACTCAAGATAACAAATGAAGTTTTAGATAAAAGAGGGGTATTGCATTCGGGATCAGGAGTCTCTCTAGAGGAAGCATTGGAACCTGCAATAATAAGACTAGATGGTGAACGTGCGGCATTTATAGGTGTTACTGCTTCCTGTGATGATGCTTCGAGAGCGGGCTCTTCCGCAAATGGTGTTCCTGCAAGGCCTGGAGTTAATATGCTCAGGCATGAAGAGTATTTGTATGTTACAGATGATGAACTAAAATTTATTGATAGTTTATCTGAAAAATTATGCTTAAATGCAAGATTTTACAAGGCTGTTAGCATGGGGATTCATACTCTTCCAAAGAATATTCATAGAATGGGACGCTTGCAATTTTTGAAAGGAGAAAAGACTGAAAAGGTAACTGTATGCAATACGAATGATTTGAAAAGAATATCTTCAAAAATTGAAAAAATAAAAAAACAGGGAATAGATGATATATTTATTCATATTCATTCTCACGATATAAAGGGCATGACTGATAATACACCGGACGATTATATGAGGGAATTTGCTCATAGATGCATTGATTCCGGGGCTTCAGCGATAATTGGTACTGGAACACACCAGTTAAAAGCAATAGAAGTATATAAAGGAAAACCGATTTTTTATTCGCTGGGAAATTTTGTGTTCAAGTGTGAAAAAATGCCATTTGCACCGGCTGATTATTATTCTAGATTTAATGTAGAAGAAACTATAAATTTGGAGGATTTTTTTAAGTTAAGGACAAAAAATTATACTACAGGATTAGAATTTGATAAATTAAATTATTTGTCAATTGTTCCTGTGTTGAATAAAAAAGAGGGGAAGAAATATATAGAAATAATACCTGTATATCTGCATTATAACGATGAATATAACTTAAAAGGGTTTCCTTGTATAGCTGACGGTGCAATAACCAAAATGATATTTGAAACATTAAAGGAGTTGAGTAAACCATATAATACTCTCATGAATTATAATGAGCAAAAAGGATTAATTGAACTTATTATTTAATTATAAATATATTAAAACATGCGTGAGGAAAAAATATGAGGATGAATTTAAGAACTATGTGTGGGCAAATTATAGATGATACATTGTGGTTTTCTTCGTCTAATTGCAATGCATTGATGAATTATTGTTTTAGTAGTGGAGAAATACGTATAGTAGATGAATTTGATAATTACGACACAAAAAAAGAAAACATTCATAGACAATGTTTTCTATATGAAAGCTGGTTGATTTTTATTCCTCAAATGAGTAGTTCTATTGATTGTTTTAATTATATTACAAGAGAGCAGAGACATATATTAATTGCACCGGAAGGAGAAAAACTAATTGCTTCAGGAGAAATTGTATTAAACAAGTTATATCTATTCCCAATGAATATCAATCAAAAAGCGATAGTGATTGATTTAAACAAACTTGAAATAGTAAGTGACCAATTTACAACAGAAATAGAATTGGTTAAACAAAGGGCTGGGCGAGATAAAATTGTATTTACACGTTCTAGTAAAAAGAACAATATTGTTTTTTCAGGAATATATAATACCAATAAGTATTTGGTTTATGACGTCAATACTCATAAATCGGTATTAATGGAGTCTAATATAGATGATATATTTTTTGCTACAAGAACAACAAACGGGGTATGGGTTGTTGGAATATCCGGACAGATAGAATATATAGATGATAATGGGAAATCTTCTATTTATAATACTCAAATTCCACAATTATCATCCGGAGAGTGTGCTTATAATAGGTTAATCGAATATGACAAATATGTTGTTATCCTGCCAGCTAAGGGATGTGATGTCCTTTTTTTAAAGAATGGAGAGATAAATAAAAGCAATTACTCTAGTTTAGTAGAGACAAAGGTAGAAGATGATTGGATAAAATTTTTTGATGCAATAGTATATAAGGGTAAATTGTATACATTTCCATTTGCGTATCCATATATGTTTATGTTTAAAAATGAGGAATGTAGTGCAATTCCGATGAAATATTACATTAAGGAAGATTTAAAAGAAAAAGAAAGAAAAATATTAAGGAATTTGTACGAGTCAAGCTTGAAAGAAATAATATTTGAAAGTGATGAACTAATAAATTTAAAAGACTACCTATTATTATTATGAGTGTTGAAATTATTTAAAAGAGGGTGAAAGGCAGTGACGTTTTGATGTGTTGTTGGGGCGTTCCGCGGAAGACCGTACAAGTGTGATGTGAACGGCATTAAGATATGTAAGTATTATCGAGGAGCGTTTGATGGTGTAGAACAGGTTACAGCGCCAAAGCAAATAAGGTAGTGATATTAAGGAATAAGAGTTGACGAAGATATAAAGGTAAGCTTATTTATATGGTAGAAAATGGCGAGTTATTAGAAAACTATTTATATAAAATATATGAGTTTTCAGATGAGATTTCTTTGGTAAACGAAGAAAGTACTTCGTATCCATCACTCTATAATTATGTTAATACAGGGATTCTTTCTAAGGAAGAATTGGAGAGAATAACAAATGAATCAAGATAATCGAACTGAAATGGTTGATAGCTTTGCTGAAAATGAAGCAACTATCAGAGAAAATAACATATATATTTTTGGTCACTGCGAGGCATCATTATGCCTTGCAGATTTTCTTATAGAAAAAAATGTAATTCCAAAAGCTATTCTTGATAATAATAATCAGAAGCATGGTATCATTTATAAAAATATCCCAGTTATACCAGTAGAAGACATAATGAAAAATGCTGATAACGCAGCAGTATTAATTGTCACTCGTTTTTATGAATCCATGAACAGGCAACTGAGAGATTTAGGATTCGATGGACCGGTAATTAAGCTGATAGATTACAATACATATGCGGAGTATTCGTTGTCGCCAGATACTATTGAGCGAAAAACGAAAAGACTTAATCATGGCATTGAGACACTAAATAGTCTAAAAAAAGAATACAAGAATGAATTGCTGGTTTTCTGCCCATTTAATGCACTAGGTGATATTTATTTTTGTATGTCATATCTTTCGATATTTGCATCAAAAAGAGGTTTTGATAGCACAGCTGTATTTGTACCATCAGAGGCCTGTGCAAAGGTTGTCGAATTGTTTTCAAATACAAAAGTGAAGGTGATTCAGCAAAAGGAACTGGATGCTACGATACAAGCTGTAATATATACAGAGGATCAACGTTGCTATATTGCTCATCAAGATAGGCCATATGTAATTAATCTTCACAAAGCGCTATATATAAAGTGCATACCTCTCGAAACAATTTATTGCTGCGGAGTATTTGGCCTTCCTAAAGATACAAAACCTATAATTCCGGATAAATGGGAAAAATATCCATTGTTAGATAATATTCCCAAGGGGAAATCTGCAATCATTTCTCCATATGCAAAATCAGTTACTGCATTATCGTATGAAGTATGGAAAGAAATAGTATCAGATTTAATTTCAAAAGGATATACCGTATATACGAATGTTGTTGGAAACGAAAATGCACTGGAGGGAACAATACCAATTAGTCCTGCTATTAATGAAATGAAATCAGTAGTGGAACAAGCAGGTTTGTTTATAGGTATACGAAGTGGCTTATGTGATGTAATCAGGACTGCAGATTGTAGGAAAATAGCGCTATATCCAGATTATTATTACAGTGACACTAAGTGGAAAGCTATAGATATGTATGCAATTGATACTTTTGAAAACATTGTTGTAGAAGAGGATTTTAAATGGGAGCTGAACTAGTATTATCAACTTTACCAAAGACTTGGATTTTTGATATTGATGGAACAATAGCTAAGCATAATGGCTATAAGATTGATGGATATGATACCTTGCTGGATGGAGCAAAAGAATATATTAATAATATTCCAGAGGAAGACTTTATTCTTATTGTTACTTCTCGAACAGATGAATATAAGGATATAACTTTAAATTTTTTACAGCAGAACGGTATTAGATATAATCAAATTATTTTTAATATGCCAATGGGAGAGCGCATTCTAGTTAATGATCGTAAGCCATCTGGATTGGATATGTCTGTGGCCATTAATATAGATAGGGACCAATTTGAGGTTCCGGAGATTAGGAGAGAGCTATAAAGCGATATAGTTTGTGTATTATCAGAGGACGCTTTCATTTTGCGGGATAATTATAGAAAGAATCATGTTATAATAACGATGTGATAATGATAGATTGAAATATAGTAGGAGAATAATTATGGAAAAGAAGCTGCCATTGGGAATACAAAATTTCGAAAAAATTAGGAACGAAGGATATTTATATATCGATAAAACAGAATATGTATATAAATTGGCGAATGCTGGTATTCCATATTTTATGAGTCGCCCACGTAGATTTGGTAAAAGTTTATTGGTTTCCACATTAATGGCATATTGGGAAGGCAAAAAAGAACTTTTCACTGGGCTTGAAATAGAAAAATTGGAAGCTAATAATAAAGATGCTTGGCAGCAATATCCGGTTTTTTATTTTGATTTTAATAAAGATACATATTCTAGAGAAAATGCCTTAGAAGAAGTATTAAATGAACACTTGACTAGCTGGGAGCAAATATATGGCGATGAGAAAAGAGAAGCATCATTGCCGGAGAGATTTCGATTCCTCATTGAAAATGCTGTAGCTAAAACCGGAAAAAATGTAGTGGTTCTAGTGGATGAATATGATAAACCCTTGTTAGATGTTATTACTGACACTTCTAAGGAAGAGCATAATAAGGACGTATTCAAAGGTTTCTTCAGTACATTAAAAAGCTACGACAAGTATATCAAGTTTGTTTTTTTTACTGGGGTAACGAAGTTTAGCAAAGTTAGCATATTTAGTGATTTAAACCAGTTGACAGATATCTCTATCAATAAGGAATTTGCAGCTATTTGTGGAATAACAGATAAGGAAATAGATTTATATCTTTCATCATACGTTAGTAAAATGTCATTATCTTTAGGTTTAACCGAGGCTGCATGTAGAGAAAAACTAAAGAAAATGTATGATGGATATCATTTTCATAATGATTCTCCTGACATATATAACCCATATAGTCTTTTATGTTCTCTTAATAATAATGAGTTCGAGCCTTATTGGTTTAGTACTGGTACACCGACATTTTTACTTGAAAAAATACAGAATGAGGATTTTGATGTAAAACTAATTACTGAAGGTAAGCTTTATGCTGAAAGATATGCTTTATTAGAATATAAGGCAGATGAGATCAATCTGATTCCTTTACTGTACCAAACAGGCTATTTGACTATAAAGAAGTATGATGCAGAAATTAACGCATTACTGTTAGATTATCCGAATGATGAGGTTAGATATAGTTTTTTAAAGAGCCTTGCACCTATGTTTATGTATAATAGCGAGGGCATATCACCTCTCGAGATTAGATCTTTTATTAATGATATTCAAAACAATGATTTGGAGGGAATGAGAAGGCGGTTCGAGTCATTATTTGAAAGCTTGCCTTATGCGAACAATAAAGATGCAAAGCTAGTTGAACGAGATTTTCAAAATGTGATTTACATAGTGTTCATTTTATTGGGACAGTTTGTAAAGGTTGAACCACATAGTGCTAATGGCCGTGCCGATTGTATAGTTGAAACAAATAAAAGCATATTTATATTCGAATTCAAAGTAAATAAGACTGCACAGGAAGCACTAAAACAAATAGAGGACAATAGATATTTGATTCCTTATTCAGCAGATAGTCGAGATAAATGGATAATAGGGGCCAATTTTTCAACTGAGACACGAAATATATCAGAATGGGAATATAAATGTGTGTAAGATTCTGAATTGACATAGCCGTACGGCTAAGAGGCGTTTATGAAAGTAACAGATTCAAATTCATTTGGAACAGCAATAAAAAACAAAAGAAAAAAACTAGGGTATACGCAGAAGAATATTTCAGAATTTACGGGAATAAGTGCAAGCTTTTTGTCTGATTTGGAAAATGGAAAAAAGACTATTGAATTAGACAAGGCTCTGAGAATAGCAAATCTATTAGGGCTTGATGTGGAGTTGAATGAGAGAACGTAGAGATAACTTGATTTTATGCAAGTTATAGATTATATGCTATAATCGTATATACGTTATAGTGGAGATTATGAGGAGTTATTAAATGGGCAAATATTTAAATCCAGGTAGTGCAGGGTTTACACAAATTACAAATGGGAACTATGTGGACAAGACCGGTTTAATCGGCCTTATTAATGAATCTATAAATACACCACAAAAGTTAACTTGCGTCAGTAGACCTAGAAGATTCGGAAAATCATTTGCTGCTCAGATGCTCTGTGCCTATTATGATTGCACTTGTGACTCTAAATCCTTATTTGATGGATATGAAGTAGCCAAGACATTGAGCTACAAAGAATACCTTAACAAGTTCAATGTTTTATACTTAGACATTACGGGATTTATTTCGAATATAAAAAGCAAAGAAAGAGACTTACGAGACATAGTATCTGATATCACAGAAGCTATAAAACGTGAATTAGTAGAGGATTATCCAGAACTTGAAAAGGAAGAAGAACTAACCGATTGTCTGATTGGTTATTCACAAAAAAGTGGTAAACAGTTCATCTTTATAATCGACGAATGGGATTCTGTGATTAGAGAAGGTAAAAATGATGAAAAAATCCAGATAATATATTTAAACTTATTAAGAGAGTGGTTTAAAAATGGAAATTTCACACCACAAGTAGTTGCCGCAGCATACATGACAGGTATACTTCCTATAAAAAAGGATGGAACAGAATCAGCCATATCAGATTTTATGGAGTATACTGTTTTAAATCCTGGAAGATTTGCCAAATACACGGGTTTTACGGAGGTAGAAGTAAAGCGCTTGTGTGATGAGACTAATCAGAATTTTGAAATGATGAAGGAGTGGTATGATGGCTATTCATTTATACAGGAGGATTCGATATACAATCCATATTCTGTAATGTCAGCAATAAGAATGCAGAATTTCGAGTCATTCTGGCAGAAAACATCTGCAGCAGAATCATTGCCAACATATATTAATCTTAATTTTAACGGTTTACAGGATGATATTATTAGATTAATAGCTGGTGAAAGTATTGAGATAAATGTTAATGGTTTCGCAAATGATGTGGAATCGTTTAAAACAAAAGATGATGTACTTACATTAATGGTTCATTTAGGATATTTGGCTTACAATGCTGCTGATAAGACTGTAATGATACCTAACAAAGAAGTTAATACAGAATTTGAAGATTTAATAAAAAACGCTGATAACACTAAGCTTTGCGAACTTGTTCAAAAATCTAGAAAACTTCTTCAGGATACAATTAACGGAGATGAGGCTGCAGTTTGTGAAGGTATAAAAAAGGTGAGAGAATCATCATATGCACCTACATTTTATAATGATGAGCAATCATTAAGATACGTGATTAAATTCGCATATATCGTTTGTGTAGATCAATACGTACGCGTCGAAGAACTTCCATCTGGAAAAGGTATAGCCGATGTAGTTTATATTCCAAAAAAGAATTCAAACCTACCAGCATTGGTAGTGGAATTGAAATGGAACAAGACAGAGGATGCAGCTATAAAACAAATCAAAGAGAATAATTATCCAAGTGTGATAAGAGAATTTGATGGGGAAATAGTGCTAGTCGGAATCAATTATGATGAAAAGAACAAGACACACACTTGTAAAATAGAGAGGATTTAGAAATCTAGCTAAACTTCCCCACCCTTCCTGCCGATATAAAGAATATAAAACAAAAGAATTGATTCTTTCGGCGGGAAGACCAAATCTCCGTTGGTTGATTTGACAAAGGTCAGGTTGGCTGACGCGAAGGCAGTGCAGAAGGACAATTCAAGAAAGGAACTAAATAATGACATTATCAGTATTCGCTTAAGAGCTGCTTTTGGACTTCTAAATGAGGCCTAGAGGCAGCTCGTTTTATGTTATGTGTGTAAATAAATTAATTAGTTGACAAAACATGCGACAGCCTCCATAATATGTTTGAGGAGATATTTCTATGTCAAATGAGCGTAATGCAGGGCGTAAGCCAAAAATTACTGATGAACAATTGAATAAAATCATTTTTCGTCATGAATCAGGGGAAAGCTTGTCAGCCCTTGCTGATGAATTTGGCATTTCGCGCCAGGCCTTGCATAAAAGAATAAAAGAGTCGCAGGAAAAGCCCGTTACAATCAATTGGGTTGTGGATGATCGGCCGGTTTCTACCATCACGGTGGATGTTCGCAGGCAGGCGCTTACCCTGGCAAACTATGCAGTTCAGTTATCGAAGCTTCCATT
>JAEEGL015413104.1_pt1 | contig 19900 bp, 16 predicted proteins | sample 9134231 | NCBI WGS metagenome assembly JAEEGL01 (sample SAMN16246548, study PRJNA631951) | gut metagenome | biome: gut microbiome; feature: rumen; material: fiber-attached | host: Bos | place: Iran: Karaj | collected 2018-10 | reverse complement strand
CCTTTTATATTATTTTTAATAATAAATTATATTTATTGTACTTTTAAAAAGAAAGAAAGTATTTATAAAAAGATACCTGAAAAAGTGTGGTATATTTTATTAACTATTACGATTATATATTGGATTTTAAGAAATATAATCCCTTATTTAGCACCTACTATGGTATAATAAAAAGAGCAAATCTTGTTAAAATTATTATCTATTGTATAGTTTTAATATTTTTAATATTATTAGATATTTTATTCTATAAAAAATATGCTTCAATGAGAAATAAACTATTATCAATTAATAAAAAGACAATAAAAAATGAAAAAATAGATGAATAAAAAGATATATTATTTAATAAAATATGTTATAATTTCACGTGTTAGGAAGTGGTCTTATGAATGACATTATTGTAGCTATATCAACCTCTCTTGGAAAAGGAGCTATATCTATTGTTAGATTATCAGGTGATGGATGTATTGAGTTAGTTAATAAAAATTTTAAAGGAAAAGATTTAACTAAAGTAGATAGTCACACAATTAACTATGGATATATTGTTGATAATAGTAAAGTTATAGATCAAGTTCTAATAAGTGTTATGAAATCACCAAAAACATACACTAGAGAAGATGTAGTAGAAATAAATTGTCATGGTGGAATAGCAGCTACTAATAAAATATTAGAATTAATGATATTAAATGGTGCAAGACTTGCAGAACCAGGAGAATTTACTAAAAGAGCTTTTTTAAATGGAAGAATAGATCTAGTTGAAGCAGAAGCTGTTATGGATTTAGTTAATTCTAAAACAGAAAAAGCAAGAGAACAAGCAATTAATCAATTAGATGGAAGATTAACAAAAATAATAAAAGATTTTAGACAAGACCTTTTAGAATTACTAGCAAACATAGAAGTAAATATTGATTATCCAGAATATGAAGATATTGAAGTAGTAACAATTGAAGATATAAAAAATAAAGTAAATAAAATGAAAACTTCTTTAAATGAAATAGTAAGAGAAAGTGAAAATAGAAAGATTATTAAAGAAGGAATAAATGTAGCTATTGTTGGAAGACCAAATGTAGGAAAGAGTAGTATATTAAATAAACTACTTGGAGAAAATAAAGCAATAGTAACTGATATAGCAGGAACAACAAGAGATATAGTAGAAGGTAGTATTACATTAAATGGAATTCAATTAAATTTTATAGATACCGCAGGAATAAGAAATACAACAGATTTAGTTGAAAAATATGGAGTAGAGAAGAGTATAAACGAAATTAATAAAGCTGATCTAGTAATATTTGTACTAAATAATAATGAAAAGTTAACAAATGATGATATTGAATTAATTGAAAAACTAAAAAATAAAAAATATATAACAGTTATTAATAAAAAGGACTTAGAACAAAACTTAGATATATCTAAATATGATTTAAATAATATTATTTATACAGATACTATATCTTTAGATGGAATAGAATCTTTAAAAGAAAAAATAATTGAATTATTTAATTTAGAAGAAATTGAACAAAACGATTTAGATATATTTACTAGTACAAGACAAATTACTTTAGCGAAAGAATGCTTGCCAATTCTAGATGATGTGGAAAATGGTATAAAAAACAATGTACCAGTAGATATGGTATCAATTGATATAAAAAGAATTTGGACTATTTTAGGAGAAATCTTAGGAGAAAATTATAGTGATGAATTAATAGATCAATTATTTAGTCAATTTTGTTTAGGAAAATAAAGGATATTAGATAAATAATATCTTTTTTTATTTATGATGTTTATTTGATTTTATTACGTAAAAATGATACAATTACATTTAGCGGTGATAGTATATGAAGATATTAAACATAGGATTAGACGTTGGATCAACTACTGTCAAAGCAGTTGTGATGGATAATAAGAAAAACATATTATTCAGCGAATATAGAAGACATTTTTCTAATACTAAAAAAACAATTGAAGAATTATTAAATGAAATTATAAATAAATACAATGATTGTAAGTACACACTTTCAATGACTGGAAGTGGAGCAATAGCACTTGCAAAGTTTTTGAATGTAAATTTTATCCAAGAAGTTATTGCGTGTAAAAATGCTATAAATGAATATGCAAAAGAAACTGATGTTTGTATAGAACTAGGTGGAGAAGATGCTAAAATCATTTATTTTGATCAAACAATAGAACAAAGAATGAACGGAACATGTGCTGGAGGAACAGGATCATTCCTAGACCAAATGGCAGTTTTATTAAATACTACTACTGAAGGATTAAATGAATTAGCAAATAATGGTAATACAATTTATCCTATAGCATCTCGTTGTGGTGTATTTGCAAAAGCAGATGTTCAACCTTTATTAAATGAAGGAGCTAAAAAAGAAGATATAGCACTTTCAATAATGCAAGCAGTAGTAAATCAAACAATAAGTGGACTTGCATGTGGAAAACCTATAAAAGGAAATGTTTTGTTTTTAGGAGGACCACTTACATATCTTGATGCATTAAGAAAAAGATTTATTAATACATTAGATTTAAAAGATAATGAAATAGTAAAAACTAAAATAGATACTAAGATATTTGTAGCAATCGGAGCAATACTTGATAAAGAAAAGAAAAAAACTATTGAATTAAAAGAATTAAAAAGTATTGTAAAAAAATTAGATAAATTTACTGAAGATGATTCTAATTTCCTAGAACCATTGTTTAAAAATGAAAAAGATTATAAAAAATTTACTGATAGACATAGTAAAGCAGCTATTAAAATAAGTGACATTTCTAAATATAAAGGTGATATATTTATTGGAATAGATGCAGGAAGTACAACTTGTAAGGTAGTAGCAATAGGAAGTAAAGCAGAGTTATTATATGAAAATTATCAAAGTAATAAAGGAACTCCTTTTGAAACTGTTAAATCTATGATACTAGATTTATATGATAAACTTCCAAAAAATGTTGTAATAAGACAAAGTGGATCAACTGGATATGGAGAATTACTTGTAAAAACAGCATTTAATTTAGATATTAGTGAAATAGAAACAATGTCACACTATGAAGCTGCAAGTCACTTTTTACCTGGTGTAGAAAGTATTATAGATATTGGTGGACAAGACATGAAGTATATAAGAATGAGAGATGGAGCTGTTAATTCTATTATGCTTAATGAAGCTTGTTCAAGTGGATGTGGATCATTTATTGAAACGCTTGCAAAGAGTCTTGGAATGACTGTAAATGAGTTTGTTGATTTAGCAATAAAAAGTAAGAATCCAATAGACTTAGGAAGTCGTTGTACAGTATTTATGAATAGTAAAATAAAACAAACACAAAAAGAGGGAAGACCATTAGGAGATATTTTTGCAGGACTTTCTTATTCAGTAATTAGAAATGCTATTCAAAAAGTAATGAAGATAAGAGATATGGAAACTCTTGGAGAAAAAATAGTTGTTCAAGGTGGAACATTTTTAAATGATGCTGTATTAAAAGCATTTGAAAATATAACAGGAAAAGAAGTAATAAGACCTAATATAGCAGGACTTATGGGAGCATATGGAATAGCACTTATAGCATTAAATAACTATAAAAAATATGATGATAAAGATATTCAAAGTTCAATTTTAACAAAAGAAGAAATATTGAATTTAAAAGTAAAAACAACAAATACAAGATGTCAAAGATGTGAAAATCATTGTGCATTAACTATTAATATGTTTAATGAAAAAAGATTTATATCAGGAAATAGATGTGAAAGAGGAAGTGGTAATAACGGAAGTTATTCAGCTCTTCCTAATATGTATTCTTGGAAATATGATAGATTATTTGATTATAAACCAATAGAAAATCCTAAAAGAGGAAAAATAGGAATACCAAGAGCATTAAATATGTATGAGAATTATCCTTTATGGTTCACAATATTCACAAGATTGGGATTTAAAGTAGTTATATCAGATCATTCAAATAGAAGAATATATGAAAGTGGTATTGAATCAATGCCTAGTGAATCTGCATGTTATCCAGCAAAACTTGTTCATGGTCATATAATGAATTTACTTAATAAAGGAATAAAAACAATTTTTTATCCTTGTATTATGTTTGAAACAAAAGAATTTAAAAACTCAGATAATAATTATAACTGTCCAATAGTACAATCTTATAGTGAGGCTATAAAATTAAATGTAGAAGAACTTGAAAAAGAAAATATTAATTATATAAATCCTTTCTTACCACTTGATAAAAAAGCACTTGTTAAAAGATTTATGGAAATTCCAGAATTTAAACAATACAATTTTAAAAAGAGTGAAGTAAAGAAAGCAGTAGAAGCAGGATTTAAAGAACAAGAAAAATTTAAGAAAGATGTTCAAAAGAAAGGTGAAGAGTTCTTAGATTATATAATTAAACATAATGAAAAAGCAATTGTTCTTGCAGGAAGACCTTATCACTTAGATAAAGAAGTAAATCATGGAATTGATACGATGATTAATTCTTTAGGACTTGCAGTATTATCAGAAGACTCAATATGTCACTTAAGTAACATTACTTCAAAACTTAGAGTAATGAATCAGTGGGAATACCATGCAAGAGTATTTAATGCGTGTGATGTAGTAAGTCGTTATGATAACCTAGAACTTGTTAATTTAAATTCTTTTGGATGTGGACTTGATGCAATAATAACAGATCAAGCAGAAGAAATATTAAGATTTAATAATAAATTATTTACTACAATTAAAATAGATGAAGTAAATAATTTAGGTACTGCAAAGATTAGAATACGTTCTTTGATAGCATCAATGAATAAAAGAAAACAAAAAAATAATTATAGTCCATATGAATATAAGAAAAATGTATTTAATAAACAAGATAAAAAACATACAATCTTGTTTCCTGATTTATCACAATTTCATATGCCACTTTTAGGAGCAGCTCTTGAAAGTTCTGGATATCATCCAGTATATTTAAAAGAAACAACTGAAGAAATGGTAGAAACAGGACTTAAGTATGTTAATAACGATGCATGTTATCCAGCAATTATAGTAATTGGACAACTTGTTCATACACTATTAAGTGGAAAATATGATGTTAATAACACAAGTGTAATATTAACTCAAACAGGTGGAGGATGCCGTGCAACAAACTATATTGGCTTAATTAGAAAAGCACTTGCAGATGCTGGCTTATCACAAGTTTCTGTTATGTCACTTAACTTTAGTGGACTTGAAAAAGAACAAGCATTTAAATTAAATATATCTTTAGTTAATAAACTTCTACAAGCAGTTGCTTATGGAGATTTATTAATGAAACTTTTATATTCAACAAGACCTTATGAAATAAATAAAGGTGAATCTAGTAGGTTGTATGAAGAATGGAATAAAAAATGTTGTGATTCTATATTAAATAGTAGAAATAGAGAATATAAAAAGAATGTAAGAGCAATAGTAAAAGACTTTAATAATGTTAAAGTAAAATTAGAAGATTTACCTAAAGTAGGAATAGTGGGAGAAATCTTAATTAAATATCATACATTTGGAAATGATCATTTAGTAGATAGACTTGAAAAAGAACGTGTTGAAGTATGTGCTCCAGAATTAATGGGATTTGTTAAATACTCAGCATATGATGGAATTGGAAAAGCAAAAATATTTAAAAAAGGATATGCATATGCTTATGGATGTAAAAAGTTAATTGATATAATTGGATTATATGAAAAACCAATTGATAAAGCTCTTGATGGAACAAGATTTAGAAAAAGTGTAGATATTTATAAATTAGTTGATAATGTTGAAGGTATTATATCTACAGGAAATCAAACTGGTGAAGGATGGTTTTTAACTGCTGAAATGGTTGAATTAATAAAAGAAGGAATTACTAACATAGTATGTGTTCAACCATTTGCGTGTCTTCCAAATCATATAGTTGGAAAAGCAGTTATTAAAAAGATTAGAAAATTATATCCTGAAAGTAATATAGTAGCAATAGATTATGATCCAGGAGCAAGCCACACAAATCAAGTAAATAGAATTAAACTAATGCTAACTGTTGCAAAAGAAAAATAATAAAATATAGCATATTTATATGTTATATTTTTTTTAATGTGTTATTATTATAATAAGGAGTGATATAAATGAATGAAGAAGTAAAGAAAAGTAATAGCTTGATAAAAATAATACCTATAATTATAGGAGTATTATTAATAGCAGTAGGAATATTTTTTATTATCGGATCAAACTCATCAAATACTAACAAAGAAAATAAAGAAGAATCTGATACCAAAGAGGATTTAGCATCTGCTTATGAAGGAATATATGCTGCAGAAAATGATAAAATATTTATTAGAAAAACAAGTAATAATGAATTTCATTATATAATTGGAGGAAATTTTGAAGGAACTGCAATAGTAAAAGGAGATAGTGCTAAGGAAAAGAATCCATTTAAAAATGACGAATATTTTGAATTTAAATTAAAAGATAAAGATATAGAATTAATTTATCATGCTGGTGAAAATGTAGAAGTTGCTGCAGATACAGGAATTTATAAAAAAGTAGCAGATTATTCAAAAGATAATGTATATAAAGAAGCAGTAGGAGATCCAAAATATTTAGAAACAAAATATAGCGGATTATTTAAAAATGATGAAGTTGAATTATATGTATTTCAAATTAGTGAAAAAGAAATAATGGTAAAATCATCAGATAATAATGCAAATATATTTATTGATGAAAAATTTGAAGAAGAAGTAAATGAAGTAAATGGAGAAACAAGTTTTGTGGCTAAATCATTCTTTGATGAAGATAAAAATGCATTTTTATTGAATTTCTATGATAATAGTATAGAAATAATTGTATATGATGATGTACTTGATTACGATGAAGAAGATAAAAAATTAGAAAGTAATTACAAGTTTGAAAGAAGTATTACAAAAGAAGATATAATGAATGAATTTTATAACAATTATTAGAATAAAAAGAAATAGAAATATTTTTTTTTTTTTCTTATAATATGTTGTATAATACAATAGATTTTGGAAGTGATATTATGTATGATGTAATCGTTATTGGTGGAGGACATGCTGGGTGTGAAGCATCTCTTGCAAGTGCAAGATTAGGTAAAAAAACTCTACTAGTTACAGGAAAAATTAAAAATATTGCAGATATGCCATGTAATCCATCTATAGGAGGACCTGCTAAAGGTATTATTGTTAGAGAAATAGATGCCTTAGGTGGAGAAATGGGTAAAAACATAGATAAAAGTTTTCTTCAAATGAAGATGCTTAATACTAAAAAAGGACCTGCTGTTAGAGCACTTCGCGCTCAAGCTGATAAAGTTACATATCAAAAAGAAATGCAAGATACTATTTTAAATCAAAAAAATCTAGAAGTATTAGAAGCTATGGTTGAAGATTTAGATGTAGTTGATAATAAATTTAAAGCAGTAGTACTTGCAGATGGAACAAAAATTGAAGGTAAATCAGTAGTTATTACAACAGGAACATATTTAAAAGGAATGGTTTTATATGGTGATACAAAAATATCAAGTGGACCACATGATGAAAAACCATCTTTACATTTAAGTGATGCATTAAAAAGACTTGGATTTACAATAAAAAGATTAAAAACAGGAACACCTCCAAGAATAAAAAAAGATTCAATTGATTTTTCAAAAGCAACATTACAACCAGGAGATCAAGAATTATATAATTTTTCATTTTCAAATATACCAAATTATAATCCAGATGAACAAGTGCCATGTCACTTAATATATACTACTCCTGAAACACATAGAATAATTAAAGAAAACCTTTCAAAATCAAGTATGTATGGAGGTTACGTGGAAGGTGTTGGACCTAGATACTGTCCTTCAATAGAAGATAAAATAGTAAAGTTTGCTGATAAAGAAAGACATCAAATATTCTTAGAACCAGAAAGTTTATTTTATGATGATATATATATTCAAGGATTTTCTACAAGCATGCCAAGAGATATTCAAGAACAAATGGTTCATTCTCTTCCAGGACTAGAACATGCAGAAATAGTAAAATACGCTTATGCGATTGAATATGATGCGATTGATTCATTACAATTAAAACCTAGTTTAGAAAGTAAAATAGTTGAAAACTTATATACTGCAGGACAAATAAATGGGACTAGTGGTTATGAAGAAGCAGCAGGGCAAGGACTAATAGCAGGAATAAATGCTGCAAGAAAAATTGATGGAAAAGATCCAATAGTTTTAAAAAGAAATGAAGCATATATTGGAGTACTTATCGATGATTTAGTTACAAAAGGAGTAATTGATCCTTATAGACTTCTTACATCACGTGCAGAATATAGATTACTTCTTCGTCACGATAACGCTGATATAAGACTTATGAAATATGGATATGATATTGGATTAATAAATAAAAAAGAATATAATAAATTTGAAAAGAAGATTAAAGAAATTGAAATACTAAAAGAAATATTAAAATCTACTAAAATAAATCCAACAGAAGAAACAAATAAATATTTAGAAGAATTAGAAAGCGCTAAATTACTTGATTCAATTACTTTATATGATTTATTAAAAAGACCAGAAATAGAATTTGAAAATATCAAAAAATATATTGAAGAAGAATTTGATAAAGATGTAATTGAACAAGTTGTAATTAATATTAAATATGAAGGTTATATTTCTAAAGAAAATAAAGAAGTTGAGAAAATGCTTGAATATGAAAAAATATTATTAAGTGAAGATTTAGATTACTCAAAAGTTCCTAATCTTGCTAAAGAAGCAGTACAAAAACTAAATGAAATAAAACCAATAAATGTAGGTCAAGCACTAAGAATTAGTGGAGTTAATCCAGCAGATATAACAATGCTTTTATTATATTTAAAGAGGAACAAAAATGAATAAAGAAGAGTTTATTGAAGAAGTAAAAAAGCTAAATATAGAAGTAAATGATGAAAAATTAGAGTTATTAGAAAAATTCTATAACTTATTAATAGAATGGAATGAAAAAATAAATTTAACAACAATTGTTGATAAAGATAAAGTATATTTAAAACATTTCTATGATAGTCTTACTTTAGTAAAAGAAATAGATTTCACTCAAAACATTTCATTATGTGATGTAGGAAGTGGAGCAGGATTTCCAGGAATAGTATTAAAAATATTCTTTCCAAATGTAAAAATAACTTTAGTTGATTCTCTTCAAAAAAGGGTTAATTATTTAAATGAAGTAATAAAAGAATTAAATTTAAAAGATATTAAAGCAGAACACTATAGAATGGAAGATTATTCAAGAATTCATGAAGAAGAATTTGATTATATAACTGCAAGAGCAGTAGCTAATATAGGAATAATATCAGAAATATCAGTAAGAGCATTAAAACTAAATGGACATATGGTTTTTATGAAAGCTAATTGTGAGGATGAATTAAATATCTTCCTAGCATATTGCCCAAAACTAGGATTAAAATTAGATAAGACAAATGAGTTTCAATTACCATGTGAATATAGTAATAGAACCCTAGTAAATATGGTTAAAACAAATCATACAAATAAAATTTATCCAAGAAGAATAGATATAATAAAAAAAGAATATAATTAGAAAAGAAAATCTCTTTTCTTTTTTTTTATATTATTATATAATGTTAAAGTAGGGGACTATTAAAGAGGGTGTTAGTGATGGATAATAATAGCGAAGTTGTTTATTTATATTTAGATGATATAATTCCAAATAGATTTCAACCTAGAGAAGTATTTGATGATCAAGCATTAAAAGAATTAGCTGTATCAATAAGAGAACATGGAGTTATTCAACCTATTATTGTAAGAAAAGTTGAAAATAAATATGAAATTATTGCCGGTGAAAGAAGATATAAAGCATCAACTATGGCTGGTCTTACAAAGATACCTGCTATTGTTAAAAATTTAGATGATAAAGAAAGTTCTAAAGTTGCTTTAATAGAAAACTTACAAAGAAAGGATTTATCACCTATAGAAGAAGCTAGAACATATCAAAAAATATTAGAGCTTGATGATATGACTCAAGAACAATTAGCTGCTACTATGGGAAAAACTCAATCTTCAGTTTCTAATAAGTTAAGACTTTTAGAATTACCAGAAGAAATTCAAGATGCTTTATTAAAAGAAAAAATATCTGAAAGACATGCAAGAAGCATTTTAAGTATTGAAGATAAAAATGATCAGATAAAGATGATGGATAAAGTAATTGCAGAAAAAATGACTGTAAGAGAGTTAGATAAAGAAATTAAAGAAATGAAAGAAGGACCATCAGTAGCTCCTGAAGTAAATAATGAACCAGCAGTTACTGAACCAGAAACTAGTCCTACTATAAATATAGAACCAGAGGCAAATGTAGAAAACAAAGAAGTTGAAGGAGAGCAAAAAGATATGAATATTCAAGAGCAAACTCCAAATATTGATATATCAGCACCATCAAATCCAACATCAATAGATATTGATAAATTAAGAGAAACTGCTGTTGATATTAATCCAATTACTCAAGCTCCTCAAAATACAGAGAATAGTAATCCAGGAGCTACTGAGTTTAAGTTTGTACCATCTTTTGGAAATACAGAGAATACTACTCCTCTTACAGAAGTAGTTCAAACTAATACTCCAAATATGTTTGATAATTTGTTTAATACAAATACATCAAACAATCAAGGAAATAGCTCTTCTGAAAACAATTCAATTTCAAGTGCTATAGTAACACCAGAAATTTCTGTACCATCAGCTACTCCGGTTTTAGATATAACACAAGCAACTGGAGATATAAAAAATGTAGTTAGTGACTTACAAAGTAAGGGATTTACTATTACATTTAATGAGTCAGATGATGTAGATTCATACAAAATAAATATACAAATTAACAAAAAATAAATATAAAAAAGCTTTGTGCTTTTTTTTTCTAAAAAAAGATTTATTAATTATCTAATATTTGATAAAATATATTATGAGTTAAGAAGCAGGTGATGAACATGGGAAAAATTATTTCATTAGTTAATCAAAAAGGTGGAGTAGGGAAAACTACAACTAGTATTAATCTATCTGCCTCATTAGCTGCATTAGGTAAAAAAGTATTACTACTTGATTTAGATCCTCAAGGAAATTCAACAACTGGTATTGGAATTAATAAAGGGGATGTAGATAATACAATATATGATGTGCTAACAGGAAAGTGTGATATAGAAGAAGCTATAATTCATACAGAATATAGAAATTTAGATTTATTAGCAGCAACAGTTAATCTTGGAGGATTAGAAACAGAGTTTATTATCAAATCTAAAGATGAACCTAATTTCGTAAAAGGAATGCAATTAAAATCTAAAATATCTAAAATTAAAGATAAATATGATTATATAATAGCAGATTGTCCTCCAACATTAGGACTTATAACAATTAATGCTTTAACAGCATCTGATTCAGTTATTATTCCAGTTCAGTGTGAATTTTTAGCACTTGAAGGAATTATGCAATTATTGAATACAATAATGATGGCTCAAAGACAATTAAATCCACATCTTGAAATAGAAGGAGTATTATTAACAATGCTTGATTCAAGAGCAAATCTTGGATTTGAAGTAGTAGAAGAAGTTAGAAAATACTTTAAAGAAAGAGTATATAATACAATAATTCCAAGACTTGTAAAATTAGCTGAATGTCCTTCTCATGGGAAACCAATACTTGCATATGAACCAAAAAGTAGGGCAACTGATGCTTATTTAAATTTAGCAAAGGAAGTGATTGAGAGAAATGGACAATAATAATTACAAAAGAAGAGCCCTTGGTAAAGGACTAGAAGAATTATTTAATAACGAACAAATTGATTTTAATAACATAGAAGAAAAAATATTGGATGCTACTTCAACTGATGAAATTGTAGAATTACCAATAGATGAATTAAGACCAAATCCATATCAACCTAGAAAAATATTTGATGAAGAAAAATTACAAGAATTAGCTGATTCAATCAAAGAACATGGTATTTTTCAACCAATCATAGTTAAAAGAAGTTCAATAAAAGGATACGAAATAATAGCAGGTGAAAGAAGAGTTAAAGCTTGTAAGATGATTGGTCTTGAAAAAATTCCAGCAATTGTTAGAGATTTCACTGATCAACAAATGATGGAGATTGCACTTCTTGAAAACTTACAAAGAGAAAATCTAAATGCTATTGAAGAAGCAGCTGCATATAAAAATTTATTAGATGCAATGGATATAACTCAAGAAGAATTAGCAAAAAGATTAGGAAAAAGTAGAACTCATATTACAAATATGATCGGTCTTTTAAGTTTACCTGAAGAAGTAAAAGATATGATGATTGAAGATAAAATATCAATGAGTCATGCAAGAGTATTAAGTAAATTTGAAGATAAAGAAGAAACAATAAGAGTAGCTAATAGAATAGTTAATGAAAACTTAAATGTTAGAGATATAGAAGAATTATCAAAAAATGATAATATTAAAAAAGTTCATCAAATAAAAAAGAGAACAAATGATGAATATGAATATCTTGAAAATTCTTTATGTGAGAAACTAGGAACAAAGGTAAAAATAACATCAAATAAAATTAGTATTTCATTTAACAACGTTAATGATTTAAATAGAATATTAGAAATATTAAATATAAGTGAGTAAAATATGGAAGATATAAAAATAGAAGTAGGTACTATAGTTACAATGAAAAAAGGACATCCTTGTGGTGCTAATGAATGGGAAGTAGTTAGAGTTGGTGCAGATGTAAAATTAAAATGTACTAATTGTTCTCGTGTAATTATGATGCCTAGAATAGAATTTAACAAAAAATTTAAAAAAATTGTTAAGTAGGTGCATAAAATGTTTGATAAAAAGAAAGTAAGATTGAAGAAAAGAGCAATACATCCAATAACAATGTTTATATTACTAACATTTTTAACGATAATATTAAGCTCTATTCTTTCATTGTTTAAAATACAAGCTACATACTCAAGAATAAATGCTTCTAATCAATTAGAAAGTGTAGTTGTTTCAGTAGTAGGATTATTTAATTTTACTGGAATAAAAGGAATAATTGGAGATGCTGCAAAAAACTTTGCATCATTTGCTCCACTTACTACATTATTAGTTGGATTAATTGGACTATCAGTTGCGCACGCAAGTGGTCTTATAGATACGTTTATTAAAAGAGTAACATTAAAAATTAATAATAAAACACTAACATTTTTAGTAATATTTTTAGCAACGATATCGAGTATTATAAATGAAGTAGGGTATGTAATATTAATTCCATTTGCAGCTTTAGTATTTTTAGCAAATGGAAGGAATCCATTACTTGGAATTACTGCTGCATTCTGTGGGGTAGCATTTGGATATGGAGTTACTTTATTTGCAGGAAGTATGGAAATAAACTTATTAAACTATACTCAACAAGCAGCATTTATAATTGATTCAGGATATCATGTTGCATTACTATCTAATTTATTTGCAATAATAATTTCAACGATTGTCGTATCAATCGTAGGAACATTTATTATAGAAAATGTTGTAAGTAAAAAAATAGGAAGATATCATATCTATAGTGAAGAACAACGTGATGAAACAATAGAAATTAAAATAAAAGATGTAGAAGAAGAACAACAAAAGAAATTAGAAGCAGATATTAATGAGAAAAAAGGATTAAGATATGCGTTAATAGCTTTTATAATATTTATATTATTATTTGCATACTTTATTTTCCCTGGACTTCCAGGAAGTGGACTTCTTTTAGACATGAATGAGAAAGCATATATTAACCAATTATTTAGTGAAAAAGCATATTTCCAAGAAGGCTTTACTTTCTTAATATCAATACTATTCTTATCAACTGGAATTGCTTATGCAATTGGTGCTAAAACAATAAAGAGTGATAAAGAATTGATTGAAAAAGCATCACATTATTTAAAAGATATTGGACAATTATGTGCATTGATATTTTTTGCAGCTCAGTTTATTGCAGTTTATAAAAAAACAAATATAGGAACAGTAGTAATTGCGTTTATATCAGGAATTATTAGAGATTTACCATTTAGTGGGTTACCTCTTGTATTAACTGTATTAGTATTAATTGCAATTTCAGGAATATTTGTTACTACTCAATCAGCAAAATGGTCAATATTTGCACCTGTAGTAGTTCCTTTGTTTATGCAAAATAATATAACACCACAGTTTGCACAATTTGTTTTCCGTGCTGCTGATTCTATGGCTAAAGGATTTACTCCATTACTTGCATATTTCGTAATATATTTAGGATATTTAAATATATATAATACTGAAAAAGATCCGATAACCATAAAAAAAGCAATTCAGTTTATTAAACCATATTATTTAATAATAGGAATTACATGGATTTTAATTGTAGCATTAATATATATAATGGGTATTAGTATAGGACCTGGTGTAACACCAAGTTACTAGATTGGGGGAATAAAAATGAGTTTAAAAGCAGGAATAGTAGGACTTCCAAATGTTGGTAAGTCCACTTTGTTTAATGCAATAACAAAACAAAATATTTTAGCAGCAAACTATCCATTTGCTACTATTGAACCAAATGTTGGAGTAGTTATAGTTCCAGATAAAAGATTAGATAGATTAACGGAGATATATAAACCAGCAAAAACTACACCAACAGCATATGAATTTACTGATATAGCAGGACTTGTTAAAGGAGCATCAACAGGAGAAGGTTTAGGAAATAAATTCTTATCACATATAAGAGAAACTGATGCAATAGTTGAAGTAGTAAGATGTTTTGATGATAACAATATTATTCACGTAGATAGTACAATTAATCCTGTAAATGATATAGAAGTAATTAATCTAGAACTTTCTTTATCTGACTTAGAAATAATTAATTCTAGAATTGATAAAATAAAGAAAAAAGCAGAAACAAATAGAGATAAAGAAGCATTAACTGAATACAACATGTTAAAGAAAGCTAAAGAAGCACTTGAAGCAGGAACTGCTTTAAGAAGAGTAGATTTTACTAAAGATGAAAAATTATATTTTAAAAGTTTTAATCTTTTAACAATGAAACCTATTATTTATTTAGCAAATGTTAAAGAAGATGAATTATCAATAGATAATGATTATGTTAAACAAGTAAAAGAATATGCTTCTAAAGAAGAGGCACGTGTTGTTAAAGTGTGTGCTAAAATGGAAGCTGATTTAAGTGATTTATCAGACGAAGATAAAATGGAAATGCTTGAATCTGTTGGAATAGAAGAAAGTGGGCTAGATCAATTGATTAAAGCTACATATGATTTATTAGGACTTGCTACATACTTTACTGGAGGACCAGATGAAGTACGTGCATGGACTTTCAAAAAAGGAATGAATGCAAAAGAATGTGCAGGAATAATTCATACTGACTTTGAAAAAGGATTTATAAAGGCAGAAGTTATGTCTTATAAAGACTTAGATGAATTAGGAAGTGAATTAAAAGTTAAGGAAGCTGGAAAGACTCGTCTTGAAGGAAAAGACTATTTAATGCAAGACGGAGATATTTGTTTCTTTAGATTTAACGTTTAGAGGTTTATTTTTAAACCTCTTTTATTGTATAATTAAAAAGGTGATGTATAATGAAACCAATAATAGGAATAATAGCAAGAGTAGAATATCCAGGAGAGACTGGAAAACTTGTTATGAATGAAAGATATAGAAGAACAATAGTTAGTTATGGAGGAAATCCAATTCTTATTCTTCCACCACAAAATATTGACTATACAACAACAAAAACTTCAGAACAGCCTGAATTAACAAAAGAAGAAAAAGAAATGATTATTAATCAAATAAAGTTTTGTGATGGAATACTAATGACTGGTGGATTCAAAACAAATAATTATGACAGATTTATTACTGAGTATGCAATTGAAAATGATATACCTTTATTAGGTATTTGTTTAGGTATGCAAATAATGTCGTGTTATAAAAAAGAATTACAATTACAAAAAAATGAAAGCTTTATAACACACAAAAGAGAAGATGGAGACTGTTTCCATAAAGTAATATTAGATAAAAAAAGCAAACTTTTTAGTATAGTAAACGAAAGCAGATTTGTAGTTAACAGTAGGCATAATTATCATGCGGAACCAAATGATTTATTTGATGTAGTTGCAGTAAGTGATGATCATATTATTGAAGCAATAGAAATGAAAGATAAAAAGTTTGTAATTGGAGTACAATGGCATCCAGAAGATATGGATGATGAAACTTCTAAAAGATTGTTTGAATACTATATTAATACTTGTAAAAAAGAAAAGTAAAAGTATATAATTAAATTAAGGTAGGTGTTCTATATGAAATGTCCATATTGTGGAAAAGAATTATTAAGTCAAGCTGTTATTTGTGATGGATGTGGAGCAAAAGTTGGAAATAGTGAAGAACCTGAACAAAATACAAATAATCAACAAAACATAGAAAATATTTATCAATCACAAAATAGTAATAATAAATCAGGAATTCTTGTTTTATTCTTGTTTTTAGCAGGTATAGTAGTTGTTTCTTATTTCTTATTCTTTACTGGAGGTAGTAGTGGTAATGAATCAAATAATGAAGAACAAGCTAATATAGAAAACAATAGTAATACAAATAGCGATAACGGAAATACTGTTAATACCTTAAAATATCAAAAATATTTAGAAACAGCTAATGCCTTTGTTTCAGCAGTAAGAACTGATGTAAACATGGGACGTAATTTAAGATTCTATGATACAAGTGCTATTTATTTACTTCCAGTTGGAAATAATAAAGATTGTGGAGTATTAGAATCAGGTGGATCATCTCCTTTAGGAGGAGATTGGAATTATGCATTCGTTGAAGTTACATATGATGGAAAAGGATACACTTATTATTTCATTTTAGAAGATAGTAACTTAAACGGAATTACATTAACATCTGCATTAGAATTATCTAATAATAATATTAGTAAAATATATAATGGACATAATGGAAACATAATAACAGATGATATTTCTAGTAAATTAAAAGAATTATATAATACTACTGAAAATAAAACATATTCTAACGAATTACCTGAAGAATTAACAAAAGTATTAACACCAGAAAATGAACAAAAAAATAAATTTATACTTATATCAGGAAATTCTTGTAAATCAAGTTAAAAAAAGATGATTTAATCATCTTTTCTTTGTTTTCTAAATGTGATAAATTAGTTATATACAAAGTAGGTGACATTATGCATGTAATAGTAGCAGGAGCAGCACGAGCAGGAAAGACAACATTATCATTAATGCTTAATAAATATGGATATACTCATTATAAAATGGATTCAATAAAAAGAGGTATTTGTGAAGCATATGATATTAAATATGAAAACTGGGAAGATGTATCTCCTATAATATGTACAATAATAAATAGAATAATTGAAGATAATAAAACAGATACAAATTATCTTAAAGAAAAATATCTATTTGATACACCGTTTTTATGCCCAAAAGATATAGAAAAAATAAATACAAAAGATACTAAAGTTATTTTTATGGGATATGCTCATATAGATGCAAATGAAATGGTTAAATTAATAAGAGAAAATGATTTAGATAATTATTGGACAAATAAAAAGACTGATGAAGAATTATTAAAAGAAACAATAGAAAACATTGAATTTTCTAAATATTTAGAAGTAGAATGTAAAAAATATAATTTAAATTATTATGACTTATCAAATAATAGAGAAAATGTTTTAAAGCAAATATTAAGTGATATAATTGATAATTAGATAGTAGTAGGGAGGTAAATATGGATGATTTAAAACTAATTGTAATGGACAACATTGAAACAATAGGAAAAGAAGTAAATGATTACTTAAAGGAAATGAACAAACAAGAAAAATCTTATATGATGGAACATGTAAGAACAAGATTTAATAATGGAGAAGGAAAAATTGGAATTGATGAAACAGCAAGAGATAAAGATGTATTTATCTTAAGTGATGTTGGTAATTACAGTATTACTTATGATATGCATGGAATGAAAGTTCCAATGGGACCTGATGAACATTTCCAAGATATAAAAAGAGCTATAAGTGCAGTTGGAGGTTACGCCAAAAGAATAACTGTAATAATGCCACTTTTATATCAATCAAGACAAGATAAAAGAAAAGGAAGAGAATCTTTAGACTGTGCAATGGCACTTCAAGAACTAGAAAGACTTGGGGTAAATCATATAGTAACTTTCGACTGTCATGAAAGAAAAGTTGCCAATGCAGTGCCTAATTTACCATTTGAAAACTTTTATCCAACCAATATAATACTTGAAGAATTAATTAAAAATGAAAATATATTTGATAACTTACTAGTAATAAGTCCAGATATGGGAGCAATGGAAAGAGCAAGATACTACGCAGATATGTTATCAAGTGATGTTGGAATGTTCTATAAAAGAAGAGATTTAACAAAAGTAGTTAATGGAAAAAATCCAATAGTAGAACATGCTTATATGGGAGCAGATGTAAAAGATAGAAATGTTATAGTAGTTGATGACATGATTGCAAGTGGAGCATCTATGATAGAAGTTGGAGAAAAATTAAGAGAAAAAGGAGCAAAGAAAATTTTCTTTATAACAACATTCTCTTTATTTACTGAAGGTATTGAAGTATTTGAAGAAGCTTATAAAAATAAAGTATTTGATAAGTTATTCACAACAAACCTAACTTATGTACCAGAAGAATATAGTAAATATAGATGGTTACATAGAGTAGATTGTTCAAAAAGAATAGCAGAAATAATCGATTATATTCATAAAGGAAAATCATTAAGAAAGATTGTTCATGGTAATGAAAAAATAATTGAATTGTTAGCAAAAAAAGGAATTAATTAAAAAAGACTAAAAAGTCTTTTTTTTATTTATAAAAATATTCATTTGTTATAAATTTTGTAACAATAATACAATAATAATTACACATAACGAATTCAATAGTACATTTTGTGACAAAAAGTGTCGTAAATGTTGAATTATTTACAAAAATAGACTAAAATAATATATGTAAAAATAGAGAGTAAGACGATTGTGCACAATATTTTTACGAGGTAATCTTAAAATGGAGGAGGTGTAAAGAATGAAAGGAAATAAGAAAATATTAGCATTAGCACTTTTACTATTATTAGTAGTAGCAAGTTTCGGAACTTATGCTATTTATAAATCAAGTGCTACTTCAAGTGATACTGTTAAGGCAGCAGCATGGGTAATTAAAGCTAATGGTACTGATATTGTTGCTAATAACACATTTAGTATAGGAAACATCACTTGGGATGCAACACGTTATGGTCAAAATAATACAATTGCTCCAGGTGATCACGGAACAGTTGATATTGTTATTGATGCAAGTGGTTCAGAAGTAGGAGTATCTTATGCTGTGGACATTTCTAGTGTTAATACAGGGAATCCTAATTTTACTGTAGCAGCAGCATCAGGTAGTTCTTTAACAGGAACAATTGCATATGGTAGTACAATGCAAGCAACTGTAACTTTAGATGTTACTTGGACAGGTGTTGACGATGCAACTCCAACAACTGGAGCAAACGCTAAAGACATTGCAACTGCTGGAACAACTGTAAATATTCCAGTAACTGTAACAGTTACTCAAAATCCAAACCCAGCTGCATAATAATGAAACAAAAGAATAATAATTATTATTCTTTCGTTTAAAACTTATAAATATTTATAGGCTTTAAAGGGAAGAATAAACAAAGGAAGTGATAACATGTACGAGAAAGATGATGAAAGAATCATTAGAAATGTCATAATAGTTGCAATAATAATCATGATACTTCTTTTACTTCATCAATGTGTATTTGAAAAAGGTCTTAAAGACGGAGAACAAATAGACATATGTGATGGAGATAATTGTCCACCAGCAAATACTGGATTAAGG
>JAEEGL012502695.1_pt1 | contig 19900 bp, 14 predicted proteins | sample 9134231 | NCBI WGS metagenome assembly JAEEGL01 (sample SAMN16246548, study PRJNA631951) | gut metagenome | biome: gut microbiome; feature: rumen; material: fiber-attached | host: Bos | place: Iran: Karaj | collected 2018-10 | reverse complement strand
TTTAGCCCTGAAAGGGCGACAGAAAAGAACATGCCAAAATAGAACTCGACGGCCCTGGGACGGGGCCCCGGCTGAACTGTTACGTACCACATCATGGCAAAGCGCGCAGCGCGTCAACGCAAGATATGACATTTGCCAAACACTCAGGGGGTAGGCGCGTATTTGCATCGCAAATAGCGCCGTAGGGGGCATTCCCCCTCCCCCCAAAAACACAATCATTTAAAGATTTCTATGCCTTATCAATTCGCTGCCGGCTGAGCCTGTAATCCGCAGCATCTATATTCATCGCACGGGCCATAACTAAGATGCGGGAAGCGGTTCGTTCCGAGACGCGATCTTCGATATGATCGCGCGCCATCAGCCCTTTGATAAATATATTGTAATCCTCAACGCTGGAAAAGCCTTCTTTTTTATAGCTTTTTTCGGCATATTTTTTCCATTGCGGTGATGAAAGCGGGCTGTTTGAATGCGGATTATAGCCATTGCGAATATACAAATTATAGCCGCTTGTATCGCGATCATAATAATTGCTCGCGAACATGGTCACCAATTTTGGATTGAGGTATCGCCGGTTGATGATTTCATCAATGATGCGAATCTCAAAGTCGTTGGCTTTATCACGGCCTTTGCCAAGCTCATCGATAAACAGCACGGGAATGGCGACGATGGGATCGATATAATTGGATTCGGGTATATTCTGGCTGTATGATGCACGTATATCACTCAATAGATTGGAATAATCTATATACTTGCATGGAATACCGAATTCCAGCGTCAGATATCGAATTGCAGCGCACAACAGATGTGTTTTACCTGTACCCGGACCACCTTCGAGTAAATACCCATTGGGATCTTTATCAAAGTTTTGTATATTATTGATAAACTGACGGATACGAGCAGGATTTTGAACATTCTGCAATTCAAAATTAGTAATCGTTGCATCTATAAATCTAGCAGGAATTCCGGCCTGATTATAAGCATCGATACGTTTAAGCGAACGCTGTCCGGGACAAGGTGCAAGCATTGTATAGTGGTTTTCGCTTTCCGTTTGTACAAATTTGAGACCACTGCACAAAGGGCAGCTGCCAAGCTGATTTTCGTCCCAAGATGGCTGAATTTTAGCGATACCATTATCATTGACGAAAGTCTGCCGCAAACTATTTTTGAGAATGCATTTGCTGTAATCCATTACTCAATTCCTTCCCATAGCTGTTGTGCCGTGAGATTTTGTATATCCAGTGTCATGCGCCCCAGTTCGATTGTCGCGCCCCAATAGCGAGCGATGCGGGGATCCCGGCGTGCCATGCGAAGGCTGGGTCGAAGCTGTAAATCGAGCTTGCACTCCCCCAGCTTTCCACACAACGTTCCCAGCGCAATCTCGGCTCTTCCCGGCACTTCATAGTCCTGCGGCTCATAGCCAAAAAACGCTGCAACTTCACGCCAGGCCTTTCCTTCTCCCTGACGCGCCATCAGACGCCCGGCAACAGGCTGAACCGCGCCCGGCGACTCGTATTTCAGATAGAAATCGTGTCCCTGCCTGATTTTAATAGGCGTCTGCGGCAATTTGACCTTCGCCCCGTTCCAGATTTCTGTACATTCAGATTCGTTGCATACAGACAACTTCAGCACTTCGGATGTCTTTTGGTTATCGGCATCGACTTTGTGGCGGTGCGGTGCCCCCGTCTCAACCCCAGCAAAAACGCGATAACTGCGATCGAGAACGACGGGAAGCGTCGTAATCGGTTCCTGGCCACAGGACGCCGCTTCTGTTGATTTCAGGCAGCTTTCTGGGACGTCGTCGGGCCAAATCTTTATCGTGGCCGCAGCATTCACACGATAGGTATTCGCCGATGAAAACCAGGGCTGGAGATTGAGTCTGTCGTGATGCCCATTGGGCTGTTGTAAAGGCGGCCACACGAACGTATCTTCTTTAAGCCATTTGCCACGTTTTATCTGCGACTTGCCAGCTTTAAGCGTATCGACATCAATCGTTGCAACAAAATCCGGCACGCCCGCAGGCAGCGGTTTCTTCTTCCAGTCAAGCGTGAGATATTGCGGCAAAATGGCCGATCCGCTCGTCTGAAGCGACCAGTCGGCCTGAATATATGCGCCAATCGCACGGTTTCGCGCTTCCTCGGGCAAATTCTTCCAGCGATAAATCAGCGCAGCATCTCGCTGTTCGGTCGATTCGAGTTCAGCCATTTTGGCAAGCTGTTCATCATCCGCAACCTGCGCAACAAGCGCAAAGATATCATCCGAAGATGCGATACGGTCCTGCAGCGATGCAATATTTGCTTTGGCCCAGCTCAGATTCTGCCATTCATTCAGGTGTTTGGAAAGATAGGCCAGTGCTTCGTGATGATTCAGGCTCTGATTCTGAAGATCCTGAAAAGCGCGTTTGCCTCGTGCCTCCAGCCATGGCTGATCCGGCGCATAAAATGACGGACCATAAGCGGCATAAACCCGATCGGCAATCGGCAGAATCCAGTCAAATTTATCCATACAGCCACTTTCAGCCTCCATGCGAGCCAAGATTTGCGCCTGATTCGCTAATTCTGTAGATTTCACGTGGGCTTCAAAAGAATCGTCATGACCACTGCAGGCCCGAACCACACACGACGGACAAATCGGATTCTCGGCAAAAGAGCTCTGTTGCGGCACCTGCTGCTTACAGCTGCACAGGCAGGTGGCTGATAAGATGGCTATTTTGAACGCTTGATGCATAACGCCTCCAACACCCTTCCAAAGGCCGCCACCTTATAGGTGAAATATGAAAAAGGTGAAAGCCTAAAGGATATCATTATGGGCTTATCATGACGACCTGCGGTTGTAATGTTAGATTGTAACTGTTCAGCCGTATGCTTGACTTTATACTTGATTTGTGTATCTGCCAAAGCCAAACCATACGGCCGCAGGCCGTCGTGATAAGCTAAAGCATTCCCCGACAACACGACGTTGTCGGGGCGACGCTACAACGCCAAGGATGGCGTTTTAGCGCCGCACTAAAAATTGACTTGAACCCGCCGGGGCTCCGGGGGCGGGCCCCCGGGCGCGCGGGGATGCAAGGGGCGTTCGCGCACACAACGCCCCTTGCCGCCTGCGGCGCGTAGCCGCACAAATAAACGTGCTTACGGCGCAAGCCGTCAAAAAAAAGCAACGGGGCTGAATAATTACGTTAGCGCCCCCTCCCCCAAACGCTTCAGATTTGCATCGGCAAAAAAAATCTTTATAAATAGCATGGCTTTGCGCTTTAAGATACCCCGTATCATTGGCAAAGCCTGTTGTATGGAGAGATTATGTCTATTCCGCGTTGGCTGATGATATCATCTTTATGTGGCTTATCCGTTCTGGGCGGATGGCCGTTTGCGATGGCGCAACCTGAACCGGCGGCAGATTTGGATGCAGAGCGGCGTGCTGCCCAGATGCAGCAGCTTTTATCGCGAATTCCTGAACGCATGCGTTCGGATTTTTTGCCCGAAGCGCCGGAAACAAAGCATTTGCCGCTATATGCATCACTCGACACGCCGCCGGAAACCGCACCCGAAGCCAGATGCGGCTATATGACCTGTCTGCCGCTGGTGCCACTGCAGGATGACGTGTATTATACAGTCACCGAGAAGAACAACACGGTTGCGCAGCAAGCGGCACGCTGGGGTGTTCCCTCCAACGTCATCATTGCATTGAACGACAATCTGACGCTGGAAAGTGTTTTAAAACCTGGCCAGAAGCTCCTGGTAGAGGCGAGGATGGCCTCTGCGCCCGTACCGTATTCATCGGGCAAAGCGAATCGAGGACGGCTTCGTGACGGTCGGCTGATGCCCGAAGGCAAAGGCTATTATCTGCGCGATTTACGGCCACATTCGTGGGGCACCGATACGACGATTCAAAGCCTGATGACGGCATTTGACGCCTATGCCAAAGCCTATCCCGACGGTCCTCCAATCAATGTCGGCGATATCTCCAGGCGCCGTGGTGGCCGCTTTGGTCCGCACAAATCCCACCAGTCCGGCCGCGATGTCGATATCGGCTTCGTTCATTTTCTTCCCCCAAACGAGCCAATCCCGCAGCATTTTACCCGGGCCTCCGAGAGCAATCTCGATGTCGAAAAAACCTGGGTATTCCTCGAAGCGCTCATTCGAACCGGCAACGTCCAGATGGTATTTGTCGATGTGAGCGTTCAGAAACTGCTTCGTGCCCACGCACGCGACAAGCTCACGCCCGAGCAGCTGGATGCAATATTTTCCTGGCCACACAGCAAATCTTCATCCAGCGCCTTGCTCAGACACTGGCCTGGGCACAAGAATCATTTCCACGTCCGGTTTAAATGTCCCCCCAATCAACTGGGATGCCGCTCATAATATTAGGCTCTGTTTAACGAACGTGGATATGAAAATACTCGGTCATTTGCTTCATGGCTTAGAGCTCTGAGCTCTAAGCTTCTGCGGCATGGCATTTGGGTTGAAAGCTATATCCATACTGGTTTAAACATAGCTTATTATTATCGTATGTGGCGGCGCTATCTCGCCTTGAGACGTGTCACGACACGTCTCTGCAGCTCGATACGCGCTCGCGGCGCGGCTATTTCGCTTGGAGTCGTGTCACGACACGTCTCCACTGCTCAATACGCCGCGCCAACCGATGAAAAAAACGGTTCGCTCAACTACGATTCAACTTCGGGATCATCCTTGAAATCGTTGCGGTGCTTATAGCTGTACAGGTAGCTTTTCAGCGTGTATCCCATCAGCAGCAGCATGGCGAGGATAATAAGCATCGCAGGCCAGACCTTGCGGGGCGATTCATCCGCTTCGATGATGAATCCTTCTTCACAGATAATCGATGGATCCTGATAAACGCCGCCGACAGCGATCACTTCGCCGGTTTCGAGCGCAGCAATATCATAGATATCTTCGACAACCGGCACAGGAATGAGCTCGAGGCCATCTTTCATATACTTATCGCTGGCCGTATGGATGGCGCCGCCTTTACCAGTCATATAGATCTGGAACCGATCTTTCTGTTCAGCGATGGTGCACGATGTAAAATCGTTGTCCAGCTTAAATGTCAGCTTTGTCCAGCTTCGAATATCATCGCTAAAACGATAGACGAGTCCGCCATCACCAACCGCCAGACCGAAGGTGCCATCCTGCGACAGACAAACATTGCGAAGCGTCTGAGTCGCCGCAGTTTTGACGAATCTCCACGTGCGACCATAATCGTCCGAAACAATAATCGACGCATTATCACCGACAATCACCGCGACATTCTGAGCCGTTGCGACGCTGTAAAAATCGGTCGTACGATCCGTGCGCCACGACCATTTCTGGCCATCATGAGACATCAGAATCAATGGATAGAAGCCGGTTTCGCTTGATGTACTCATCCACCAGCGGCCATCGGCATGCTTGAAGAATCGGATATCCGACGGATCAAAGTTCACCACTGCCGACCAAAGCGCACTGGCTCCCGATGCCGTGATCTGGTATTTGCCATTGCCCATTTCCTGGGTTTTGACGAAGATAAGCTTGTCACCATCACACGATGCATCTGCAACATCTGTCTGGACTGTACCATCGGCATACAGCTTATGAGCCTTCAAATCGAGCAGCGCCTGTGTGCCGCCGCAGGACACCAAACGGGAATCCAAACGACTGGGCATCTGTTCTGCTGGCAAATTCAAATCTTTAAATGGCGATAACGATGCATTTCCTGCATCCAGCTCTGTCGTTTGCCAAACCTCTGGATCAGTCTGAAAAATCGCAGTTAAATGCACCTTTCCGGCCGCATCCGACGCGATATGAACGAGCCGATGATCGGGATCTGTGCAGGCGACTTGCTCAATTTCACCGGCAAGCGCCTGTTTTTTATAGAGGCATTTGGCGTCGATGAGATAACCGACATCACCGACAAAAGTGCCATCGATAAAACCAGCCTCATCACTGATGGTTTTCCATTGTCCCTGGCTTCGGACATCCTCAATGGCATTGCCGGTGTGATCAAATGCCCAGACCACAACGCCATTGCTGGTGCCGGCTATTTTGCGAACCGGCGTGGAAAGACCGGATTCTTCACGTCTAAACGTATAGCCATTATCGATAGAGCGATAGATGCTGCCATCATCTGCGGCGATGAGAGCGATCTGCCCACGGACTGAATTCGGCGCGAGCGGCAGTTCTTCGCCTGCCACATAGATATCGCGAATATGCGCAGCCTTGAGATGCCAAAGCGGCATCGTTCGTCCTTGTTGTGCCGGCGCATCCATGATGTGATCGATATGGCCATTATCACCGACTGCAACCAGATTCAGATAGGCATCATTCTGCGAGCCAGGAGCAAGTTCTATGGAACGATACTGACCGGAATAATAGTCCTGTCCAGAACGCGAACGCACAAAGCAGGCGCCATTTGTACCCCGGCAGAATCCCCACAATCCGAATGATCCCGAAAAGACGAAACCTCCGGGATACGCCGCAGAAACCGCAATATGTTGAATCGAACGCTCCGTCGACAGCGGTTTGGTTCGCCATGTCTCACCACCATCTTCGGTAACCAGTAAAGTCCCCTTTTCACCACCAATTGCCCCATGCATATCGTCGACAAATGCAATGGCACTGAGAGACTTGTGTCTGAGATGCAGCTCACGCTTTGTCCACGAATACCCGTCTTTACTCGTCATCAGCGTGCTTTCGGATCCGACCGCAAAAAAAGTACCGTTTGCGTATGTAATATCGTAGAAATCCTCGGTCGTATGCCGCCGTAAGGCTTCGTAAAGCGCCTGTTCAACCGTATTTCCGGCAAGGATATCATGGACGACGGCATATCCTGCAGAATTTCCCGAGATGCGCTGTACCGGCAGAAATCCGTCATTGTCATCCGAGCGTGCGACAACGATATTGCCTTCCGCCCCGACGCCGACCCAGGTTTTGCCATCTTTCGAAACAGCCGAAGCATTGAGTGCAGCATTAAAATCGATGCCGGGTACATCATCCACCGGCATATTCTGCCAGATCGCATTGGGATCATCCAGCCGACGTATGGCGATGGCACCATTCGTCCCCGTTGCAATCAAAGCGTTTGGAGCTGCAGTAAGACTTAGCCAGTCTGCATTTGCGGGAGAGACATTCCGCTGCCACGGTACTTCGGCATCATCCAGATCTTTCGCCGATTTTTCGACGAGCTGTCTGTCCGAACCGACTGCATACCATTTGTCTTTCAGATAGAGCACATCGTTAAACCGTGTATTCTGTTCCAGATGCACTGGTCTGAAGCCATTGTCCGAGGCCGTTTCAATCAGCCCTTCTCGCCCGACCGCAATAATTCGCTTCTCTTCGCCATTTTCACTGACATCACTGACAATCGCAACATCCTGAATACTCTGAGCGATTTGAAGCTCATTGGCTGGCTGCGGCTGATTTCCGCCGACAAAGCCATTTTCTCCGGCAAAAAGCAGCACTTTTTCGTTGGGTTCAAAGGTCACATTATTGGCGCTAATACCTTCGGGAAGTTGCGTCTGATGCCAGGTGCGTCCGGCATCAACCGTCCGCAGCAACGAGTGATCTTTTCCCAAAGCAACCGCAGTTCGTCCCTGCATCGGCGCAATGGCAGTCAAAGACGTGTGTGTCTGCGTATCGCCTTCAAGAATGCTGCCATCGGGCATAATCTGGAGCGCAACGCCACCGCGGCCCAGCAATTTGGCTTTTCGCTGTCGCTCGGCATTGGACATGTTTTCGCAAAAAACAGTGCCATATTTTTTCGCGAAATAATCCCGAACATACGTATATTTCTTCGCATTATCGGAAGTATCGAACCTGCGCAGCCGTCCTGTAATCTCAAGTGGCTGAATGCCCGTATTCGCGCCGATCACCGGCGATGTCTGCGACTGGAATTTTGCAAACTGTGAATTATCAAGCGGTTCCTGAACATATACGCTGCTGCCCATCAGCTGATAGATCAGCAATTGCTTTTTGGGAAGCAATGCCCGGTTGCTCTGAAGCGGCACCTGGCGAATGGGAATACCCTTGATCGTCACATAAGCATTATCTGTAAAATCCTGCGCTTTCGCGGTCTCTCCAGGTGACGGCAGACGATATTCATCCGCATTTCCAAGAACAATTGGCGTGCCACTGCTAAAGAAATACGCGACATCCTGACGATTGTTATAGATGTACCAGGGCACAAAAAAGCACACCGCGACGGTGAGGATCGTATTCAGCGGCGTGATTGGCTTGATCTTTTTTGCCCGTTTCCATGCCTCACCGGCATCCTCTTGCACAGAATCGTTCGAACTGACTACCTCAATCTGACCATCCGATTCGTCAAAAAACGCTTGTTCTTCCGCCCCATAATCGTCATCCGAATCCTGTGCGTCTTCTGCATCTTCAGGGTTTTCAGCCAATGCGTCTTTATTCTCGAGATCATCTATTTTTTCGTCAGACATTTAAGCCTCCAGAAACGTTTCCCTCATGATAACGCAGCCCATGCGCCACAGCGGCAATGGGCATGTTCTTTTCTGTCGCCCTTTCAGGGCTAAAATTCGATCGACGGCCCTGCCCCTCACAGGGAAGTCGCATTCCATTTTGGCATGTTCTTTTCTGTCGCCCTTTCAGGGCTAAAATCCTTGGAAATCTATGATCCGGGGGTTCCGCTAACGCTGCCCCCCCGGCTGTACACTGTCGCCCTTTCAGGGCTTTCATCTCAAGCATCCATCTGCTTTTTTGAAAGTACGATACTATCAAGCATTTTTAGAATGCGACGGCCCTGCCCCTTAGCCCTATCCCCAAATTTACTTGACAATCGTAAATTTGATCAAGAAATGTACATCACTATGCTGCTAAAAAATATCAGTTTTTTTGCAGCGACATGATTTTATCATCCCCGGGACAACGAAAATGAACGAAAAAAAACACAGAAACGCCATGTATCGCGCAGCACAAATTGCTGGACTATGCTTCATTTGCGCATGGGGATACGTCGGCTGTCATTCTGCACCCCAGACGGATTTGAGCGCCAAAAGTGACATTTTACCCCAATCCAATACACAGGTCACAAATTGCGCCAATCTGCTGCAAAATCCCGGGTTTGAATCGGGTCTGGACGGCTGGAAATGGCTGGACTGGTCAAAGGGCTGGTCGGCCTTTAAACTGTCATCAGACTATGCCCACGAAGGCGCGCATTCACTGCATCTGCCTGTATTTTCTGCCGATAAGCGGCCAACGGTTGTTTGGGGCGGTGTTCAGGAACTTGAGCTTCCCGATGAAATCCCCGAATGCATCGAAGGCTATTATTATGTAGATAACTGGCAATCGGGTGACTGGAAGCAATACCTGCAGATGGTGGTGATCGATTTGTCACACGATTTGGGTCCTGGCCAGGGGCAGGCGCAATTGCGCTATATCGTTAGCGGTTCAAAAGAACCACCGCTCAGCATCAGCAATGCATCCTATTTGTTCGCCGAAAAAGAGCGCCGCGATACACCCGTTCTAAACCAGTGGACACATTTTTCTGTAAACCCGCGCGAAGATTACCAAAAATCGTGGCAATACACGCCGACCAAAGGCTCAAAACTGCGCGTGCTGTTTGAAGCGCGCTTTGATCTGCATCATACCGCCCAGCCAGCCAGAGCTGATGTCTATTACGACGACCTGTATTTTGGCCCCAAAACAGCGACGCACTGTGTACAATAGGCGCGGCGTATCGAGCCATACGGCGAGATAGACGCGCCGGGCGCGCGTATCGGCCTTTGGCCGATAGCAAGCCAGTCAAAAAAAAGCAAACCATGAGACAGAACTATCTTTTACCCGATATTGAGCGATGGCAGCCCGAGCAAGGACCGATTGTCAGGCTCGACAATGTGACGCAGCGATTTGGCGACAAATGCGTTCTGGATGGCCTGTCACTGGATATTCCTGTGGGAAAGACGACGGTAATTATCGGGGAATCCGGGTCGGGCAAGTCCGTGCTCATCAAGACGATGAACGGGCTACTGGTGCCGACATCCGGGACGTGTTCGCTGTTTGGACGCGACACGAAATCGTGCAACACGCCGCAGATAAACGACCTCCGCAAGCGCACGGGGACGATTTTGCAGGATTATGCGCTCATCGACTCGATTACGGTGTACGAAAACATTGCGTTTCCGCTGCTGGAGAACACGAAGATGCCGGAATCGCAGGCGCGGCAGCTGGTCGAAGAGGCTCTGAAACCGCTTGGCCTTCTGGACGCCATCGACAAGTACCCATACGAGCTGTCCGGCGGTATGAAAAAGCGCGTTTCGTTCGCGCGAGCGACAGTTCATCAGCCGGAGCTGGTGTTTTTTGACGAGCCGACGACGGGCCTCGATCCTCTGATGATTGTGTTCGTCGACGGGATTATCAAGGAATTGCGCCAAAAATACGATATGACAAGCGTGATTATCAGTCACGATATCCAAAGTATTTACCGCCTGGCCGACCGCGTCGCCTTTCTCCACGAGGGCAAAATTATTTTCCAGGGCGATCTCGCCGACATCAAAACGACGCAAATCCCCGAGGTGCGCCGTTTTTTCGACTCGGCGAACAAGGCGCAGAAATCATACACATCACAGGAACCTCGCAATTATGTGCAAGTGCGGGACCTGCACAAGTCGTTCTCGGGAAAACCGGTGCTCAAAGGCGTGTCTCTGGATGTGCCCGAGCGCAAAATCACGGTGATTATCGGCGGCAGCGGTTCCGGCAAATCGGTGCTGCTCAAGCATATTCTGGGGCTGTTCACGCCCGATTCGGGCACGGTAAACGTGGACGGTCTGGAACTGACGCAGTGCAGCGAGCGCGAGCGCGAAGATATGCGTACTCGCATCGGCATGCTGTTTCAGGGCGCGGCGTTGTTCGATTCGATGACCATCGCCGAAAACATCGCGTTTCCTCTGCTCGAACGTCGTCACGCCATCTCCAAATCCGAGGCCAAATCCCGTGTCGACGAAATGCTCGAAAAGCTGAAAATTACTGATATTGCCAACGCCTGGCCAGCCTCGATCTCTGCCGGACAACGCAAACGCGTCGGGCTCGCCCGCGCCATCATCACACGCCCAAAACTGATGATTTACGACGAGCCCACGACAGGCCAGGATCCCATCATGATTCGCTACGTCGACGATATGATTCTGGAAGCACACGACGCGTTCGAACTCACCACCATCGTTATCAGCCACGATATGGTTTCGACGTTCCGCATCGCCGATCAAATTGCCATGGTCTATGACGGCGTGATTGCCGCATGCGGATCGCCCGAAGAACTGATGGCGTCAACACATCCTCAGGTCCAGAAAATGATTCACGCGCAAATTCCGTAATTTTTTTGGCTCTGTTTAACCAGTGTGGATATAGCTTTCAACCCAAATGCCATGCCGCAGATGCTTAGAGCTCAGAGCTTGGAGCTTGGAGTAGTCTAATGCCCACTCGAAGCTCTAAGCTCAAAGCTCTAAGCCATAAAGCAAGTGACCGAGTATTTTCATATCCACGTTCGTTAAACAGGGCTATTTTTTTTAACAGTTCAACCGGGGCTCTGCCCCGGCCCCCGCTCCACGTAAGATGCTTTAGCCCTGCTGATTCTATCAATCCCCTGGCCATACAGAGCCATTTTTTGCATGTGGGGGAAGTCTCCCCCTACGGCGCTATTTCGCAAGCGAAATACGCGCCTACCCCCTCGAAGCGCACCCCTATTTCGAACGAATACACAACGTCTCGAGGCGCCACGCCTGATGGTCGCGCTGCATCGACGGCTGTTTCTCCAGCCAGCCCAGATAGTACGACAGATGCGTGAGTTCGGTATCGTCCATTTCGCCGCGCCAAGTGCGGCTGAGAATCCCGTTGAGCGGATATTTGGCAAAAATCGATGGCGTATTATCGACGATGACGATTTGCGTGAGGTCATCGATAATCTGGCGCAGTGGCTTTTCGTAAGGCTCAATGCAATCCTTGTCCGGATTCTGGATCCTTTTGCAATAGTCGCGTCCCCAAAGCGTAAATCCCGGCATATCGAGATATGCCCAGATGCTTTCGAGATAAGCCTGATGTCCCGTCGTCCAGATAGTCACGTCAAATTTGCGCTTGACGTATTCGAGAAATTCTTTCGCACCCGGACGCAGCTTCGTATAGAATGTCTGACCAGCCGCACTGAGCTTGATGAAATCGTCATCAAGTGGCTCCATTGCTGAATAAATCAGGGTTTCATCGAGATCGAGAACGAGTTTTTTCATGCGAACGCTCCAAAAGACCAACACGAAAGACTTTTTTCCATGCATTCTGTCAAAGGTCAACCGGCAAATGATGAAATCGCAAATGTTTTTTTCTATTGCACTGATATCATTCCTTAGCATGCATCCCGCATCAGCCGGCGAACCGGTGGGGGAATCTGTGATACAGACGACGATGCCAATGGGCCCCGGCACGCGCCTGGAATTTCGTGCAAGTGCAACCGATCACCCGATGCGGCCGATGATCGAAGAAAACTTTGCGCTCGAAATTCTGGAAACATGGACTGCCGGAATCACGTTCAAATATGAAGTCAATCAGCAGGTCATAGGCACTGATACCGGCATCCAGACGCTATCATCACTGGATACATGCACCACCCTCGATCCGTGGTGGGATCCCGGTGAAACGAGTTTTGACGATCGCTGCGAATTCTGGATACCCGCCAGCACTTATCGCGAGCTTCTCGTCAACCATAAGAGTTATCTGTCCATCGACACACTCGCCCGCAAAGACGCTGTCGTCCGCTGGGAACAGACCGGAAAGACCCATTTTTCTGTCAAAATCAACGGCAGACCTGTTCTGGTCGAAGCGCTCGTCATTCACACCAGCCGAAACGATGATATCATGATCATGAACGATCCCGACAATCCCCTGATACTAGCCATACAATCGACGTTTTTTGCCTGGGAGCTCGTGTCGGTATCAAATTAGTATCTTGCATCCTTTAAATCCCCATTTGATTGTGGTATAGCGCCGTCCAGCCGGACTTGAGAAAACGCCCGGAGTTTATTTTTGTCCTACAGTCTTCCATAATCAAAGCCATGTTGGTTCAATTATTAAAATCCAAGATACACCGTGCAACAGTCACATGTGCGAATTTAAACTATCAGGGATCGATTTCGATCGATGAGGATTTATGCAAACTTGCCAACATCATGCAATGGGAACGCGTCGACATCTATAATGTCACAACAGGTGCGCGCCTGAGCACCTACGTCATCTTTGGCAACAAAGGCGAAATCACGTTAAATGGCGCTGCCGCCAGACATGTTCAGCCTGGAGACAAAGTCATTCTTGCGACCTATGCCATGTTTGATCAAGCAGAGGCCCAAAAGCACAAGCCGACGGTTATCCTGGTGGATGATCAAAACCGGCCTTTGCCAGTTCAATAAGCCCCCGGTAATGTTGAGTCTTAAACTTTGGCTCTGTTTAACGATCGTGGATATGAAAAAGTAAGGTTGTCTGCTTTGCGGCCACGAGCGATGAGCAATGAGCCACGAGTGATCATTGGCCAACTCGATGCTCGATGCTCGGCGCTTTTTGCCAGTATCTCAAACGTATCGGGGTAACGCTATATCCACACTGGTTAAGCATAGCCTAAACTTTAAGCATTTATGTACCAATACGATCCGAATCTGTTTAATCCTCAACAGCGACAGGCTGTGCTGCATACCGACGGTCCTATGCTCGTACTCGCAGGGGCCGGAAGCGGAAAAACCCGCATAATTGCGCACCGGATTGCCTATCTCACCAGTATTCGTCATATTGCCCCCGAATCGATTGTCGCCGTCAGTTTTACGAACAAAGCCGCTCGCGAACTGCGCCAACGCGTTGCCGATCTGATTGGCATTGATACGGCAAAACGCTGTCATCTGTCGACATTTCACGCGCTTGGTGCCGATATTCTGCGCGCCAATATCTCGAAACTCGGCTGGAAACTGCCGTTTGCCATCATCGATAACGACGATCAAATCAGCATCATCAAAGACGTACTAAAAGAATTGCATTTACAAGGATCAGCTTACGATCCCGACAATCTGATGCGATTTATTTCGCACGTCAAAACTGCGCATGTCGCACCGCTTGAGATGCCGGGAATGCGGTGGAATCCGCAGGGCCGCACGCTTGCCAAGGTCTTTGACCATTATCAAATCATCCGCAAATCGATGAACGCCGTCGATTTTGACGATATGATTGCACTTCCGGTTGATCTGCTTGAGAATTATCCGACCGTACTTGAGCAATATGCCGAAGCATGGAAGTATCTGCTCGTCGACGAATATCAGGATACCAATGCACTTCAATTCAGGATGCTTCAGCTTTTGTGCAGCAAACAAGCCAACCTGATGGTCGTTGGCGACGATGACCAGTCGATCTATGCATTTCGTGGTGCCGATTCCAGCCACATCCTGAATTTTCCGAATCAGTTTCCCGATGTTCAAATTGTTTCGCTCGAGCAGAACTACCGTTCGACGCAAATCATTTTGGATGCAGCCAACGCAGTAATTGCTAAAAACGCCAAGCGCCATCCCAAGAATTTGTGGAGCCAGACAAAAGAAGGCGAAAAGATCAAAGGCTTTTCGTGCGGCAATCCAGAAGAAGAAGCGGCATTTGTCATCGAACAGATCCGGGCCGTAGCTGCAGCCAAAGGCCTGTCATACCGCGATTTTGCAGTGCTCTACCGCACCAATCCCCAAAGTCGTGCGCTCGAAGAAATCCTGGTCAAATCGAATTTGCCCTATCGCATTGTGGGTGGTTCAAAATTCTATGAACATGCCGAGATCCGCGATTTACTGTTCTATCTTCGGGCAATTTATTCGCATCATGACGAGCTGGCGCTTCGCCGCATCATCAATACGCCGCGACGCGGCATCGCAGCCGCTACATTGGCGCGTATGGATGAGCGCTCCAAACGCGAAAAGATCGATTTTTTCGAAGCAGTCAAACGCGAAGCAAATGACGATGCGCTGCCACAGGCAGCGCGCCTCAAACTCAGCGAATTCGTCGACATTGTCGAAAAATTCCATCGCCGATTTATGGCGAAATCCGAACCGCTGGATATCACGCTGTCGGCGCTCATCGAAGCGATCCACTACATCGCCTATATCCAGAGTTCCAGCAATTCCGATGAAAATGCCCAGCATCGCCGCGATAACGTCTCGGAACTCGTCACCGCCATCGCCGCTTATGAATCGAGTGAAGGCCGCGATTTAGGTGGCTATCTCCAGCGTGTAGCACTCGAACCACCACAAAAAAAGGAAGATCAGAATCCGGACGAAATCACACTGATGACGATTCATGCGGCCAAAGGACTGGAGTTCAAACAGGTCTATATCATTGGCTGCGAAGAGAACCTGCTGCCGCACGCCAATTCGCTGCAGGAACCGGCGCTTTCGGAAGAACGGCGATTGTTTTATGTCGGAATCACGCGAGCCAAAAAATATCTCACACTCACGTGGTGCCGGATGCGACGTAAACAACATGAACTCATCGAAATCGAACCCACGCGTTTTCTCAAAGACATCCCCGAATCCGTTATCGAATTCAGCGATTCATCCTGCTCGCCGGTAGTCCAGAAGATGGAAGCTGATGTCGAAGCCAAACGCGCTGCACGATTCGCACAGATGCGTGCATTGTTTAAGTGAGCTAACGCCTCGTTCCCACTTATTGTCCATCACACGAGGTCGATGCTCTAAACGGGATATAGCGCCCGGATGTGCATGAATAATGGCAAGTGGAAGTCGAACTAGTGCCGGCAGACGAAGGTGTGCAAGTCACATCATCAGCGAACCGAGCTAAAATACCAACAGGTTCCTCACTCTTTCCTTTGGCATCGAGCATACACCTGTCATCTGCTGCAGACTGCGTATTGCTGCAAGCTGCCTTGCAATTGTCGCAATCCAACTGGCAATCACTTTGTGTACAGGTCGCTGCACATTTTTCCTGCCCACACTGATCGATACATTTTTTATAATCTTTCTGATTATTCTCTATACAGGTATCAAGTGCCACCATATTCGCATCACAATCGCCCATGAACTGCTTGCATACATGGCCGTACGAATCCACAAATTCATAAATGGCATTTGTCTCCGGGATGGAATCAACACATCTTTTTTCATCTACACAATATTGTCCGGATTTGCATGTTGCCACTTTGCCACACCTGCAAGCTTCATTTTTACACAGATTAACAGGCACCAGCTGCATTTCAGAAATAGTTTTGCATTCGCTGCTGCCCGAACCAACGCAATACTGAAGCTTACGGCAAGTACGATCACCACACGTGCAGGATTCGTCCTGGCAAAAACTGCACGGTTCAGTCCCGCAATCCACCATCGCACCGATATCGACGAGTTTATCCACACATTTCTGATCATTGACGCAATACTGGTTTTGCGTGCATGAACTGTCACCGCACGGGCATGATTCTTCCAGACACGTTTTTACATTGTTGCTATCTTTATCGAAACACGCTTTGTTTTCATTGTTCTCCCAGCAGATCTGGCCATTTTCGCAGGTTTGAGTGCCGCATGTACACGTTTCATCTGTACATGGTTCATAATCTCTTTTAAAATAATAAGCATTCTCATTCGCGATTCCGCATTCATAATATGGATACTTTGTATGCCAACATTGGGCCGCAAAATCCGCACAAGAGGACTTGCTTCGAAAACGCTGACAGGTTGACAGCAAGCAAGAAACCTCAAAAATTGACTGAATACAATTATTAATCGAAGCGCTTGCCATACAAGTTTTTGTCATGGATACAGGTATATTCAAAAGCGCATCATTATGGCAATTACTCGTTACATTATCTGATCCACAAAGCTGCAGTGAAACGCTTAGTTCAGGATTATTCTGGCAATCGCCGCACACCCAGTCATTTTGAACTGTATTATCCAATTCGGTTGATTTTACACAAGTCCCATCCTTGCAATACTCTCCAAAGCTGCAATTATGATCGCCGCATTCACACCCCGTATCATACAAGCACATATCATATTTATATGCACACGAAGCATTGTTTGTGCACTTTGAATAGTTGCTGGTACCATCTACACATTGCATATTATTTTTACAAAACTGATTATAAATGCATGTTTCATCACCGCATGTGCATGTTTCGTCTTCACATTTAACAAAAGCACTGCGTCGGAAGCAAGGATAATCCATACATTCATCAATCGTGTCATCTGCGTTATAGCATGTAGAATTTTCCCTGCAATATTGTCCCTGAGAACAGTTACGCTCGCCACACACACAACTATCTTCCTGGCATTTTTTGAATATGGGTTTCAGCAAACATGCATCATCCTCAGCACAAGAGCCGACCGTGATTTGATTATTGTTCAAAGTAATATATTCATCAAAGCTACCATTCTTACAGATAGACAAATAGCCGACATCGTGCCCATCTATATCTTTTGCATTTATGCATGCAAGCATACTATTCTGGCATTCACCGCACTCGGATCGTTCGACGAGCTTATCTTCCGAAATCATCCATGTTAATTTACATGAAGCATTTCCGCTGCAAGGAGTATCACCTTTCCATTTGCCATTTACACATGTTTGCGGAATACCAGCATTGCATCTAGTATCGTTATTTCTACATTCACCACATACGGCATCAATCTTTTCACCATTTTCATTCTCACTTATACATGAATTTAAGCCGCAAGATGATTTCTTCACAAACACATTATTCTCACAGCGCTGGGCAATATTCAAGCCATCTTCTTTCCAGCAGCGAGATTCTCCGGTTCCGCATTCAGGCGGATTACATTTGGCTTCACCATTCACCTCAATACATCCATTTGAGCAAAACTCAGAAATCCACTGTCCATTGCTGCACTTATTCAGAAACAACGAATTATTAGAACACTTCGACGCATTATCCGTACATGATTCACGGCAGAAGTCTCCATCAACGATGTTGCCGGAGTCATTATCCAGAGAACGTTCGCATTCCTGAGCACAGGTGTAATTTTGCTTCCATTTAAATGCCATGCCATCTTCTGTTTTGATTCTAGCACATGAATAAACCAAAACATTATTGTTGCCTGCATCAGGGAAACACTTATCGTAATGATGATTGAGATGCGTCTCAGAGCAATTGTCTGCGCACATGCCTGCATTGCAAACAACCCCCGGTTCACAGGTAATACCACCACAGCTGCATCTGGCGCCGTTTTTGCTGCCTCCACTAATTTTGCACAAGCTATCAAAACTATTATCGAGCGATTGTGGATTCGAGCCGCATCCGGAATACATAAATGCAGCAGAAGCAACCAATGAGAAGAACAATATTTTGATATTATTTTGAGCATTCATTTGAAGTCTCCGTTATTGCGCTGCATCAAAATGTATACGAAAGTGAAATGCTGTTTGGGGAAACTGTAAAAGACAGGGTGTTATCGTTGCGCGTTCGCACATAATGATAGCCGCCGTAGCCTGCAGCTGCAGCACCAGCAATGGTTGCTGCGATACCAGCGCCCAGCAATCCCCAGGAAACGCCCCAAATCGGTTTAACCTGTGTCTGTGCTTTGGAATAATTGATATCTACAGCTTCGTCTTTGTTCATCGAGAGCAATACGGAACCTGCGGTAACGAGTGCAATTCCGGTTATGCCAACCGCAACACCGCTCCACATCAGAGCCCTGAATTTGTCAGCCTGATCGTATGTTTTGCGTTCTGTAGCGATTTGAGTTTCGTACTTCTGCTTTTGCGCTTCGAGAACAGCCATGTTGAGTTCTTCGATGGTTTTTTCTGTTTTTTCGGATTTCTGGCATTCGGGATGTTCAGCCTCGTATCGCTCGAACCACAGAACTTCCATTGTATCGGGATGAACTGCAAATCTTTCGGTATTCATCGTCGCACGTTGCAGATAGAAGAGTTCTTTGGCATGGTTATCGACATTGCGATAGATGCGAGCGATGGCATAATTCAGGATGGGAGAATCCGGACAAATCGCTGTAAGTTTCTCCGCAGTTTCGAAAGCAGCATCATTGTCATTGTTCAGGATCTGATCACTCAATTCCTGAAACAACTGCGTCCAGCGAGCATTTTTATCCAGATTATCGCAGCCATCTGCATACGCAGTTGTTCCAATCGTCCCAGCTGCAACCAGTGCGGAAAAATAAAACGCAATTTTCATAAAACCCCACAAAAATGCCCAAGTTACAACGCACCCGGGGCTCCTTACTCAGATCGCCATTTGAAATTCGCTTTGTTTATTGCACGCGGTGCATTCACTTGCGTCTTTCATTATCCCCCAAATTGAAATGCTCCCCATTTCGCAATGTGCATATGAAGATCGTATAGCCTCCGGGCAAAAAACGCCAAAAAATCTGGCTGCGTCATAGCATACCCAAAGACCCACACGAAACCACAGCGATGTTATATTATGGATTTTATGATGTGGTTCAAGTGAATTATGGTTTAACCGGAAGTGTGGTAACGATTCAGCCTTATATAAACCAGTTATAGGCTTGCATATCAATCGCCCCTGACAACGCCGGGGGATGAGGTATTTTCTTTTCTCCTCTTATTCCCCGGTAATTGCAACGCGCCAATCGGGGGCGATTGATATTGAACGCCTGCGGCGTTCTGGGAATAGGGTTGAACAGTTACAAAAAAAGCCACCTAAACAGGTAGCTGTATAAAAAAAAAGGCGCTCAAAAGCGCCAAAAATCCAAATCTCTAAAGAAAACCAGAAGAGAGAAGCATAGAAGTGCGTATGACCACGAATTTCTACCCATAACCCTCGCCAGTCTGGAGAGGTTGACGCTAAAGCGCCGGGTAAGGTCAATCCGTTAAAGGAGGTGATCCATCCCCACGTTCCCGTAGGGATACCTTGTTACGACTTCACCCCAGTCGCTGTCCGATCC
>JAEEGL010627472.1_pt1 | contig 19900 bp, 18 predicted proteins | sample 9134231 | NCBI WGS metagenome assembly JAEEGL01 (sample SAMN16246548, study PRJNA631951) | gut metagenome | biome: gut microbiome; feature: rumen; material: fiber-attached | host: Bos | place: Iran: Karaj | collected 2018-10 | reverse complement strand
GGGATATGGATATTTTCCTGCATCTTATAAGGCCATCGGAATCGGAAGCCATCCGTTCTTATCTAACTTGGATGTGCTTCAGCATTACTACACTTTCCTGGCGGATAAGTTGACACCGACGATGGAAAACGAAGAGATTTTTTCCGGAACCAAAGAGATTACGGAGTTTATGGAATACTATCGTATTCATCTTGCTATTGAAGATATCCGTGATAAGAAGGATTTGGAAGATGTGAGAGTGCTGGCCTATGCCCAGCCAATCTATTCCGTAGAAAAAGAAGCCTTTCTCAGTGCGGAAGCATTGATGCGTTTGGAAATTGACGGAAAGATTTTGGGCCCGGGACAGTTTATTCCAATTGCGGAAGCCAACAGCTGTATCCATCCGTTAACCAAGATTATTTTAAATAAAGTTTGTAAAGAGATTCGAAAACTTCAGACGGAATATGATTTTGAGTGTATTACCGTAAACTGCTCGCCAATTGAATTGTCCATCAAGAAGATGACGGACGATTTGTTGGAGATTATTGAGCGAAACGGAGTGGATCCCAGCAAGATTCGTTTGGAAGTGACAGAAAGCAGCATGTATGAAAATGCGGATGTGGTGGCTTCCAATATGCAAAGCATGAACGACGAGGGAATCTCTTTCTATCTGGATGATTTCGGAACCGGATATTCCAACTTCGATCGTTTGACCTCCGGAGACTTTAGAACCATCAAGTTCGACAAGAGCGTTTTGTATAAAGCGATGGAGGACGAAAATACAGAGGAAATGATTCATGCGTTGGTTCGCTTGATGAAGGAATCCGATATTTCTCCTTTGGTGGAGGGAGTGGAAACCGAGGAACAAAGACAGTTCAGTATCAAGCATGGATTTGATTACATTCAAGGATTTAATTACGCAAAGCCGGTACCGATTGAAAAACTCTCCGGTTATTTTGCAAAAAAAAGATGATAAATAAAACAAACTCGGATCCGAGGTGACAAACCTCGATCCGAGTTTTCTTTTTTAAAAAAATTCTTTGATAGCTTCTTCCGATGCGGTTACGGAGCCTTGAATCATAAGGGCTTTACCTCCGCATTTTGCACCCAACCTTTCTTGAAGCAGTTTTCCGATTTCATTACAGTTCTTTTCTCTGGAGCCTATAATGAAATTGTAACCGGCTTCGTTTTTATTAAAGATGGCACAATATCCCGGATGGAATGCGGTGAACTCGTTTACCTGATAACGAATGATATTGGTGTCCGTGTTTTCAGTAAAAAGAAGGACGTTTTCTGCGTTTGCATCCACAGACTCCGCTTCTTTTTTTAAGAGGCATTGTTGCAAAGAGAAGATTTGTTGCTGTAATCCGCCTATGTTCTCTTTTTGCTGTTCTACCGCCGCAACGATTTCTTCTTGAGGACGGGACGTCAGCTGCGAAATGGAAATGCATCGGTTTAAACAGTCACGATAATGGTAAAGGGCACGCATACCACAAAGAATGGAAATGCGAATTCCACCTTTGTATGCGGTGGCGTCTAAGATTTTTAAAAGTCCAACCTCGGTTGTATTTTTTACATGAGGTGCACAGCAAGCGCAAATATCTACGTCTTTAATCTGTACGATTCGAATGGGACCGGATAATTCTTTTTTACTTCGGTAGTTTAAGGCATCCAATTCTTCTTTGGAAGGATAACCGGTGGTAATAGGTCTCCCTTCAAAAATATAACGGTTGGCTTCTTCTTCGATTGCAATTAAGTCTTCTCCTGAAATGGGTCCGTTATAATCCATGGTGACGATGGAATCGCTTAAATGAAAGCCCACATTATCATAGCCGTATCGTTTGTACACAATGCCGGAAATGATATGCTCTCCGGTGTGTTGTTGCATATTGGAAAAGCGATGTTCCCAGTCTAATTCACAGGAAACGGTTTGGCCTGCTTGAAGCGGAGCCTCGCCCGCTGTTTTAATCGTATGTGTGATCACTTCGTCTTTAATTTGCACATCGATAACTTCCAGGCCTCCAATGGTTCCTTTGTCCGGTGTCTGTCCCCCTTCTTCCGGAAAGAAGATGGTTTGATCCAATACCGCTTGATAGTCGGTTTCATTTATCTTTTCGCAAGAAACAACCTTGGCTTCGCAGGTCCTTTGATATGCGTCTTTGTCATAGAGTTTTACGGTCATGTGATTTCATCCTTTTTTCTTGAATGTTGATTTGTCAATTATTATAATATATCTATCGCAATTTTTTCAAAGCTTATAAGCAGATGGGGGTGCTTATGACCGGCTATAATGTTGACTTTGACATTGCGGCACTTGTGGTAGCTTTTTTTACACTTGCGCTTGTGATGATTCGAAAAGATAAGAAACGTATGGAGAACCGCTTGTTTTCCATTATCGTTATCGATAATCTTTTGTCGATTGTTTTTGACTTATTAAGTTCTTATGCAATTTCAAATCCGACTTGGGTTCCTCGCACTATAAACGAGAGCTTTTCCTATGCATATCTTACATTCCACGCTTGCTTTGCACCTTTGTTTTTTGGGTATGTCATGCTGGTGTCCGGAATTGTATTTTCAAAGAAGTATCAAAGAATCAATGCGTTTATTATGAGCATACCGTGGATGGTAAGCTTAATTTTTATAGCGTTTAATCCCCTGTTCCACGGAATGTTTTATTTGGATGAAAATGGCGCATACTTTCACGGCAACGGAATCTATACCATGTATGTGGCGGCCGCCTTATATTTGTTTGGAATATTCTATATGATCGTACGCTATAAGACGAGCTTTTCTTCGGCTCAGCGTATTTCTCTGGGACTGTTTTGGGCGCTTGCAATCGGAACCCTGGCGTTCCAGTACTTTCATCCGGAGCTTCTTCTGGAAATGTTTGGGCAGGCGATGGTATGCCTAGGTGTTTCCATTACGATTTTGGATGAAGAGGCGCTGTATGATCCGGTCACCCATGTTTATAATCGAATTACTTTTCAAAATGACGTGACGCGCATGTTAAAATCTGAAAATCATTTTACGATTTTTTATGTGCGAATCTCAAATGGCAAACAGATTGCATCTTCCGTCGGACTGGAAAGAAATAATTTATTGCTTCTTCGCGTGGCGGATTTCTTACGAAGAGTAGCTGCTTATACAAACAAGCAAAGTGTCTATGACCTTGGAAATTACCATTTTGCAATTGTGCATCGTGATGCAAGCCGGGAGGAAGTATTTTCTTTGGCTACGACCCTGGAACAACGATTTAGAAAAGAGTGGGTGAATGAATACTTTCGGATCAAATATGATGCGCAGATTATTGTGGCAAATGTTCCGAAGGATTTTGATGATGTAGATTCATTGATTGCATTGGCGGACAGAAACTATATCCGCAATACGGAAACAAAGGTGTATGTGGGAGAGGGCTTAGATCAGATTAAACGCTATCACAAAGTGGAGCGTGCGGTTTCAAGAGGCCTTGAAAACAATAATTTTGTGGTTTATTACCAGCCGATTTGGGATGCCACTTCCAATAAGATTCATTCCTGTGAGGCTCTGCTACGATTGTTTGATGATGAGATTGGGTTTGTTTCTCCGGAGGAATTTATTCGAGTGGCGGAGGATAACGGCTCCATTGTAGAGATCGGGGAGTTTGTTTTTGAAGAAGTGTGCCGCTTTATTGTGGAATGCAATTTGCGGGAAAAGGAAATTGAGTTTGTTGAGGTAAACCTTTCCACCATCCAATGCTTGCAAAGTGATTTGGTAGAGCGGTTGGTAAGCATTCTTGATAAATACCGTGTGCCTGCATCCGCAATCAATCTGGAAATCACAGAAACCGCGGCGGTGGAAAATGAGGATGTCTTAAAGGGCACTTTGGAAAAGCTTCATAAGGTTGGCTTTTCTGTTTCCATGGATGATTTTGGAACAGGCTATTCCAACTTAATGAATATCTTTAATTTAAGCTTTGAAATCATAAAGATTGATAAATCCATTTTGTGGAATGCAGATGACAATGTTGCCGGAGATATCATTTTGGAAAACATTGCAAATACAATTAAGCAAATGGATCGACGTATCGTATGCGAAGGCGTGGAGACGGAGGAACAATGCGAGAAATTAAAACGAATCGGCGTAGACTATTGTCAGGGTTATTTGTTCTCCCGACCCATTAAAACGGATGAGTTCGTGGAATACGTTGAAAAGTTTAATTTTAAATAAAATAAGTGAAAGAAGAGTAGGAGTTGAAGGATGAAGATTGCAATTTTAATTATTTTGTTGGTATGTTTGGCGATTGTTTTGGGCATTGGATTTTTTTGCATGTATTATGTGTTGACCCCAAAGGTTCGATCCTTGGAGGATGGAGAAAAGCTGGAAAAGGAATTGGACAACTGGCAGGATTATGACAGCTACGAAAAGGAAGAGTTGGATGTGACCTCTTTTGATGGTTATGTGCTTCACGGAACTTTTATCAAGAACCATTCTCCGGCTGCAGATGATAAAAAGTTTTGTATTATCACTCACGGATATACATCCAATCGTTACGGCTCATTAAGATATGTTCCCGCCTTTTATGACTTGGGATATAACATTTATATTTATGACGACAGACATCATGGTGCCAACAAGCGTTGTCATACCACCATGGGTTACTTGGAAAAGCGGGATTTGATTGAAGTAAAAAATGCACTTCAAGAACGCTTTGGGAAAGATATTAAAATCGGAATTCATGGAGAAAGCTTAGGATGTGCCATCAGTTTATCTGCATTGGGGCTGACCCAGGATTTCAAGTTCTGTGTCGCTGATTGCGGATATGCGGATTTGGAACTTTTGCTTACGGAATTAATCGGCGGACAGATGCATTTGCCAAAGTTCTTTGTAAAGATTGCATCCTTCTGGTGTAAAGTTGTACATGGATTTTGGTTTTCCGATGTGAAGCCTTGCGAGGCATTAAAAGAAAACAGAACGCCGATTTTATTTGTACATGGCGACGCAGATACCTTCATCAATAAGCATCACTCACAAATTAATTATGAGCATGCCATAAATTGTAAAAAGGAGATTCATTTCTTTCCCGGTGCCGACCATGCATGGAGTTGTATGTCAGACAAGGCCGGATATGATAAGATGGTAAAAAAGTTTATTGAATCACTGGATATTTAGATAAAGAAAAAATCGTAGAAGAAATTCTACGATTTTTTTTATTACATATGAAGAATTGTTAATACTCCTGCAGCCCCAACTCCCATGATAACGCCGGCTAAGATAACGCCGCATACAATGGCAAGAACACTTTTCTTAAAGTCCATATCTAAAAGGGATGCTGCAAGGGTTCCGGTCCATGCACCGGTTCCGGGAATCGGAATTCCTACGAACAAAAAGAGTGCAACATACAAACCTTGACCGGTTTTTTCTTGTAACTTCACGCCACCTTTATGACCTTTTTCCAAACAGAAGGTAAAGAATCCGCCGATGACCGGTTTATCCTTTCCCCATTCCAATACCTTTCTTGCAAAGAAGAAAATAATTGGTACCGGAATCATGTTTCCTAAGATACATACCGGATATAAAATTCTTGGATCCAATCCCATTGCAAGTCCTGTAGGAACTGCTACACGAAGCTCGATGAGCGGCACCATGGAGATAAAGAAACAAATAATGTACTGTAACATATTGTCCTCCTAATTCTTTATAAAACAAAAGGCTTTGATCTAAAAATCAAAGCCTTGAAAATTCTGAGCTGCCCAGCAAGGATTCGAACCTTGGAAATGACGGAGTCAGAGTCCGTTGCCTTACCGCTTGGCGACTGGGCAATGTGATTCGCTTTGGCGAGTCAACAATAGGTATTATACAAAACAGGTATATAGAATGCAAGTACTTTTTTTAAGAATTTTAAAACAAGGAAGTTTTTCGGAAAAGAGTATGTTATAATCCTTGTGTTATGTATGAAATAAGAGTGCGAATCCCTTATCAGGATGTCGGACCGGATGGGGTTTTGACGGATACGGGACTGTTAAAACAATTTCAGAATTGCTGTACCTTTCATTGTGAGGATTTGGGATACGGACTTCCCTGGCTTGGAGAACGGCATTTGGGCTGGTTTGTCATCGCTTGGCAGATTCACGTACACAAGCGTCCAAGATTCGGAGATGAGGTGTATGTGCAGACCCTTCCTTATAATTTAAAAGGACCAATGGGAAATCGTAACTTTTTGGTTTTGGATTCTGACAGAAATGTTTTGGCTGAGGCAAATTCCATTTGGCTTTTGATGGATTTGGAAGCGCAAAGCCCAAAGCGCTTACCGGAGGATATGATTGAGGCCTTTCATCAGGATGAACCTTTGGCGATTTCTTGGCCACCGCGAAAAATAAAGATTCCAAATGACAGAGAAATCTGTTATTCTTTTACGGTTTCACCCATGCATGTAGATACCAACGGACATATGAACAATGCCTACTACATGGATGCGGCAGCAAGTGCTCTTCCTTCCGACTTTTCTGCGAAGGAAGTGTATGTAGAGTATAAGGCTCAAGCGCTTTTAAACGACGAAGTAATTGTGACGCGAGCCGGGAACCAAGTGGTATTGGAGAACCCTTCCGGGGAACCTTATGCTACAGTTGTATTTAAATAAAGGACGGATAGACATGTTAAAATTAGGTGAATTTCAAAAATTAGTTGTAATTAAAAAAGTAGACTTCGGTGTATATTTGGCCGAGGATAAAAACTCCGAGGAAAAGGTGCTTTTGCCCGTAAAGCAGGTGCCGGAAGAAACAAGAATCGGCGACGAGTTGGAAGTGTTTTTATACCGTGATTCTAAGGACCGTATGATTGCAACCACCGCAAAGCCCCTGATTACCATGGGACGGATTGCTCCCCTTACCGTAAAAGAGGTAACCAAAATCGGAGCATTTTTGGATTGGGGATTGGAAAAAGATTTGTTCCTTCCTTATAAGGAAATGATGGAAAAGGTACAAAAGGATCAGGAAGTGTTGATTCGTTTGTACACCGATAAGAGTAATCGTCTATGTGGCAGCATGAAAAAGATTTATGACGAGTTAAAAACCAATTCGCCTTATCAGATTGGGGATGAAGTGGTAGGCCGTATCTATGAGTTCGGACATGACTTCGGAACCTTTGTGGCCATTGAAGATATCTACTCCGGAATGATTCCGAAGCATGAAGATGTTTCCAAATATCACGTTGGAGATTGTGTGAATCTTCGTGTCACCAATGTAAAGGAAGACGGAAAGTTAGATGTTTCCCTTCGTGAAAAATCATACGTGCAGATGGAAGATGATGCAGAAGCTCTCCTTTCATTAATAGATGCCTATGCAGGTGTGCTTCCGTTTACGGAAAAAGCATCTCCGGAAGTGATTAAGCGTGAAACCGGTTTGTCAAAGGCGGCATTTAAGCGCGCCATCGGAAGACTATACAAAGAAAGAAAAATTGATTTATCCGACGGAAAAATCCGTCGAGTCTAACATGCATTCATCGACATTAGGTCGATTGATATATTAAGGAAAGAAGGTAACGAAATGAAAAAGATTATTTCAACAGACAAGGCTCCGGCAGCAATCGGACCTTATTCCCAGGCAGTGGAAGTAAACGGACTTGTGTATACTTCAGGTGTCATCCCTGTAGATCCGGCCACAGGTAATATTCCGGAAGGAAGCGTAGCACAGGCAAGACAGGCTTTTACCAATATGAAAAACTTGGTAGAGGCAGCAGGCTCTTCCATGGATAAAGTATTAAAGACCACTGTATTTATCAAAGAGATGAACGACTTTGCAGCAATCAACGAAGTATATGCAGAATTCTTCCCGGAACCATATCCGGCAAGAAGCTGTGTGGAAGTAGCAAGACTTCCAAAGGATGTTATGCTTGAAATTGAAGTGATTGCAGAAAAATAAATCTGATAACGGAGAAATAAATAAGACTAAAAAAAGAAGGTTCAATTAAGAACCTTCTTTTTGTTTGTGCTAAATACTCATGTCAAAGTTACCGCCGATATTCGGATTAACAGATAACTCCATTCCCGGTGCGGAGGCAATCATCTCTGCCACTCCGGCACCCTGCATTTTTAATGCATCCATCGACATATCCAAAACAGCGTAGCCTACGTCGTTATAGGTCTGCGCACGAGATAAATATGTGGACAATGCTGCTACTGATGTAACGTCCATAGACTCACTCCTTTCGATGGTTATAGGTAATTATATTATAACACGATTTTCGGAAAATACAACTTGCGCCACGAAGTGGGGAGGTTGGGTAAAAATATATTGACAAATTTTTGTCAATGTTCTATATTTGCATTATATGAACCACACGTAAGAGAATGTGGGTATTATCGTTAGATTAGGAGGAAGGATAATGGGTTTTAATAACTTGAAGTTGGAAGTTGCTGATGAAATCGCAACACTTACCATTTCTCGCCCGGCTGCATTGAATGCCTTAAACAGCGAGACTTTGGAAGAACTTGATGTGGCACTTACCGAAATTGAAGCCAGAGACGATGTAAAGGTTTTGATTTTAACCGGCGGTCCGGACAAAAAGGACAACCAGTTCAAATCATTTGTAGCAGGTGCTGATATTTCAGAGATGGTAAACTTTACCGCACCGGAAGCAAGAGCATTTGGTATTAAGGCAAGTGTTCCGTTCTTTAAATTAATGAACATGCGTCAGGTAACCATTGCTGCAGTAAACGGATTTGCACTTGGTGGCGGATGCGAAATCGCTATGGCTTGTGATATCAGAATCGCTTCTGAAAACGCAATCTTTGGTCAGCCGGAAGTAGGCCTTGGAATTATTCCGGGATTCGGCGGAACACAGAGACTTGCAAGATTGATCGGTATGGGTCGTGCAAAAGAGTTAATCTTTACCTGTGACAATATCGACGCACAGGAAGCATACAGAATTGGCTTGGTAAATAAGGTTGTTTCTACCGAGGAACTTTATGATACCGCTAAGAAGATGGCAAAGAAGATTATCAGCAAGGGAAGCTACGCAGTTTCTATTGCTAAGGCTGCTATCAATAACGGTTATGATATGGATATCAAGAATGCGGTTGAAATGGAAGCAAACCTCTTTGGTGTGGTAAACGATACACATGATAAGAAAGAGGGAATGGGTGCTTTCTTAGAGAAACGTGAAGCAAACTTAACAGATTTTTAAGTTGTTTTAAAAAGGGGTATATATAAAAAACAGGGGCAGGTTGTGTGTCTTCCTTTGGGAAGATGTGTGACCTGCTCCTGTTTTTCTTTTATTTAATCTGTCATACGAATGACAAAGATTTGATCGTTGCTTAAACGCGCGGTGTTTCGATATTTTTTTGCTGAGGATTCAAACAACAGGTAGAGCCCGCGAGTGGTCATAACAATTTGTTCTGCACCCTCCGGAAGTCTCCAGTAGTCTGATGCGTATTTGTATTTTTTCGTGGTATCGTGATATACAAATCGAAGCAACTGGCTGTCGTATACGGAATGACTTTGACTCATGAGCATATAGACTTTATCCGTTGCCACATCTCTGTAGAAGCAAAGTCCTTGGATCCGCTGGGGAATCTCAACGGAGGAATCCAGAGAAACCCGACAGTTATCATCAATTTCGTAAGAGTTTAACACACCGTTGCCGCCGTTTACATAACTTCCCACATAAAGTTTTCCTTCAAACATGGTTAGGAAGGAGGCGATTTTTAAACCATTGTGATTGATGAGTCCTGCGTCAAAGGAAGCAATGTAGCTTCCGTCGTGTCGATAGATGACATTGTAGGGATCATCTTTTTCCACTTCCGCACGAAGCTTATGCCAATCCAAAGCGTAAACATATCCGAGACGGGCAGTAACCCATAACACATCGTGGGTTTCGTCGTAGGCAAGTCCGCCCACATGGGCCTGGAAGCCTAAGTCAATAATCTTTACAAGATTTCCCTCCAAATCCATGACATATAAAATACTGTTGTATTTTCCGGAATAGCTGTAGGCGGATATAATCAAATGCTCCGGCGTTTTTGCCATGCCCTGGCAAATCATATCTTCACAAAGTCTTGGTACGTATTCTCCATACAATCCGGGCATCGCATAGGATGCATCATAATTATCACACAACAAAGAGTATTCCGGATGAGATACCACACTGGCCAATCCGTAGTTTTTAGCAAACACGCCGTCGGTTCCCATACGATAAATATTTAAAATTTGTGTGGGCCCGGATACATCGTATGCATATATTTTTGCTTTGGCCTCGTGCATGGCATATACCAATTCGCTGCTGATATTATCCGCAAAGATACTGTATGCGTCTGCAGGATATGCAGAAAGAAGGTCTGCAGTTCCGCTGGAGGTTTCGTATAAAATGGTCTGTTTATTATTCAGTGCACGAATGGATTCCAAATAACCGTAATTGGTGGAAACAAAGGTGGTGCTTTTTTGCAGCTTGTTGTTTGCAATTTCGTTATAGATCGTTTGCGTAAACTCATCGCGACGGCCGCTTCCCACATCTACCAGATTGACGTAAAGTGTTACATCCTGACCGGATACCAGATTTAAGAACTGGGAAAACTTCATGAGATGGACACCGTCAAAGCTAAATCTTCTAAGCTCGTCATAGGTGAACTCTCCAATGCGATGCATGACGTTTTCGTCGTCTGTAAAGGTGGTTTCTTTGTATAAAACCAATTGCCCATCTTTTGTCATTTGTACATCACAGCGCAACGAGGTGGCGCCCATATCCAGCGCACTTTGAAATGCTCCGTGTGAATTGGATGGATACTGGGTCGCATATCCTCCGGCGGCGATGACGGTCATTGCCTTTTCTGAAAAATCCACTGTATTGATTTCCCCGGAAGGAGTGGTTTCTTCACTGCTGACTGTTGCAGCGTTTTTCAGACGATCCGCATCTTCTTCGGCAAGGAGTCGCGGGTTTCTGGTCCAGTAATACCCCAAAGTGCTTAGGGTGATTACCATGACAAGAAGAAACGAGGTGTGAATCATAAATAATCGCTGTAGGTTAATCTTTCCGGTTTGTACGGAATGAAAGCATAGAGGAAACGCAACGGTAATATAAAGTCCTGCAATCAGATGGGTTACAAAGTTGGCATATCGTGCAAGGGTAAATACCGTAATAAACTTGGGAAGTAAGGTAAAGAGCAATATTAAAAAGCTCCCGCCAATAATAAAGCGAAGCATTTTTTCTTGTGGGGTTCCGTCGGTGGTAAATTGAATCCAACGTTGTTCGATATACCATCCGAAAAGAAGGCCGATTAAAATTCCTGCGTTGGAATTTAATCCATAGCGGAAGATGGAGTAAGCCGCAATTGCAAATCCGATGGCTAGTATGATTTCGTTTTTCCTCAAACGAAGGGCAAACTGAAGCATAAATATCCATACAAGTCCAAGACCAAATGCCACAAGGACGTCGGTGTGGGTATGCACGCCCAAATACATTCTGGAAAACATAACGAGCGCTACCACAGTCCAAAGGAAAATGCCGATGACCTGTTGTACCGTATATTCCTTCTTTTTTCCGCGCTTGGACAAATCCGCTGCAATGACGCCATAGGTGGCTGTGGCACGTGCTACGTGGGCGCTGGGTAAAGAATAACCGGCGGCATCATCGATGGCTGCGGATACGGGTACGATTCTGGGATCCTGAAGCCATGGACGGGGGATTTTAAAATGGTTTTTTATGAGATAATTGATATTGGTGCCGAAGGACAGGTTTAAAAGAATGGCACTTCCCAACTCTTTGTTAATGCACCAATAGACCAGTGCAAGCACCAAAAAACAAGGCATAAGTCCTGCGGTATTTGTAATAAACAGCATAAAGTCATCAAAAATGCTGCCACAGGACAAACGAAGTGATTGTAAAATATATAAAAACATAACGCCCCAATGCATGAAGTAGGCCCCCTGATTTCGATTTCCTAATAAGTATCATTATAATGATTCTCATAGGTAAACACAAACTATGTTATAATGTTTTCCGTATGTTAGAAGAGTATAAATTGGAAGAATTGGTGGAGCCGGCGATTCGCTGGTACAAAGAAAATAAAAGAGATCTCCCGTGGCGTGTGGATAAGGATCCCTATCATATTTGGGTGTCTGAAATCATGCTGCAACAAACCAGGGTGGAAGCGGTAAAGGGATACTATGAACGCTTTTTGCATCGCTTGCCGACCATTGAGGCCTTGGCAAAGTGCCCCGAAGATGAACTCTTAAAACTCTGGGAGGGACTGGGCTATTATAATCGCGTCCGTAATATGCAGCGTGCAGCCAAGGAGATGATGGAATCCTATGAGGGAAATTTTCCTCGGACCTATGAAGAGATTCTTGCGTTGCCCGGAATCGGAAGTTATACGGCAGGGGCCATTGCCTCCATTGCTTTTGGCTTGCCCCATCCTGCGGTGGACGGAAATGTACTTCGCATCTTATGCCGTGCGGCAGAAGATGACAGAGACATCAAAAAAGAATCCACAAAAAAAGAAATCCAAGCATTGCTTACTCCGGTGATGCCAAAGGATGCTTCCGGAGAATTCAATCAGGCATTGATGGAAATCGGCGCCTGCGTATGTGTGCCAAACGGACAGCCTTTGTGTGAGGCTTGCCCGTGGAAGAACCTTTGTCTGACCAATAAACATAATACCTATGAGAAGTATCCGGTAAAGTCCAAGCCGTTGAAACGCCGTATCGAAAAGAAAACCATACTTCTTGTGATGGACGGCAATCGGATTTTGATACAGAAACGTCCGGCGAAAGGCTTGCTTGCGGGATTGTATGAGTTCCCGGGACAAGACGGACACATAAACCGTAAAGATGTTGTGGCTTTTGCAAGAGACCGAGGCTTGGATCCCATTTTGGTGGAGACCCTTCCGGCAGCAAAGCATATCTTTTCCCATGTGGAATGGCATATGATTGGGTATCTCATCCGCGTCGCCGACCTATCCGACGCCCCGACCATAGCCGGAAACCTCTTGGTTTCAAAGGAAAAAATCCAGTCCGAATATGCCATCCCGTCAGCATTCAAAACTTATGCAGATTGTGTGCAGTTAGAACTCGGGAAAAACGCATTTCATAAGCAACAGTAGACACATTTTAAATAATTGTTATAATTATATGGTTTAAACAGATAGATTGTATATTTAGGAGATATAATGAAACTTATAAGTTTTGGCATCCCATGCTACAATTCCTACGCTTACATGGGCAAGTGCATCGAATCCCTTTTGGTTGGCGGCGAAGACGTTGAAATCATCATCGTCGATGACGGTTCTACCGACAAGACCGCTGAGATTGCAGATGCATATGCAAAAAAATATCCAACCATTTGTAAGGCCGTTCATCAGGAAAACGGCGGACACGGAGAGGCGGTAAACACCGGACTTCGTAACGCAACCGGACTTTATTATAAGGTTGTGGATTCCGATGACTGGGTAGACAAGGATGCATATTTAAAAGTAATTGAAACCTTAAAGAATTTGGTAAATGCCGGAACACCGGTGGATATGCTTCTTACAAATTACGTGTATGAAAAACCATCCACCAACCAGCATCGACACATGCAGTATCGTTTGTTGTTCCCACAGAATGAAATCATTGGTTGGGACGGCATGAAGAGAAACATCAAAGGGTTCTCCATCTTGATGCATTCCGTTACTTATCGTACCGAGATGCTTCGTGCATGTAAGTTGGAACTTCCGAAGCATACCTTTTACGTAGATAATTTATTCGTATATGTTCCGCTTCCGTATGTAAAGACTATGTACTATTTGGATGTGGATTTCTATCGTTACTATATCGGACGTGAAGGTCAGTCGGTTGCAGAGGAAACCATGATCCGCAGAATCGACCAGCAGTTAAGGGTGAACTACCTTATGGTGGACGCCTATGATTTGTGGTCTATTGAAGAAAAGCATTTGCGAGAATACATGCTTTCTTATTTGGAAATGATTACGGTGGTATCTTCCGCCATCGGTTATGTCTCAAAGAATCCGGAAAACATTGCAAAGGTTCGAAAACTTTGGGACTACATTAAAGAAAAAGACGAACGTACCTATAAACATTTACGCTTCGGAATCTTGGGAGGATCCATGAACCTTCCGGGAAAATTCGGAAGACGTTTGTCGGTAATGGGATATAAGATTTCTCAGAAATTAGTGGGCTTTAACTAAGCCCACTTCTTTTTTTATGTTTCTTTAAGGCTTGTTTAAGGTTTGCTATGTAAGATGACACCATGAAACGAAAGGAGAAACCTTATGGGCAACAAATATACCTTCAAGCGAAAAGAGATGAAATATCTTTTAAATAAAGAACAATACTTAGGCTTTATGGAGCGCATCAAAGATATGGCAGAGGTGGATGCATACGGTCAGACCTCCATTTTAAATATCTATTTTGACACACCGGATTATCAGTTGATTCGTACATCTTTGGAAAAGCCGGTGTATAAAGAAAAACTTCGTTTGCGTTCTTACGGCACTCCAACGGATGAAACCAATTCCTTTATTGAGATCAAAAAGAAATACAAAGGAATCGTTTATAAAAGAAGAATCTCCGCGCCTTACAAAGAGGCAAAGGATTACTTATACGAAGACGTACCGCTGGAGACTCCCTCCCAAATTTCAGCGGAAATCGATTACTTTAAAAAGAGCTATCCGGGCCTGCGCCCGGCAATGGCGATTTCTTATGACAGAATTGCAATGGCGGGTATCGAAGATCCTGAACTTCGCATTACCTTTGATACTAATATTCGATACAGAACCAACCATCTGGATTTGAAATACGGAAATGAGGGTGTGGATCTTTTGGAAAAAGGTCAATATTTAATGGAACTTAAAATCGCAGATGCAATGGATTTGAAGTTGGTATCGATTTTGGAAGAACTTGATATCCGCCAAGTATCCTTTTCCAAATACGGAAACGGATACGAGACTCTTTTGGCTGAGCACTTGACGGCTGTGAAAAATAAAAGTACAATTACACCTGAGTTTACAGTTGTCTTGTCACCTGTGCTTACATAAAAGAGGGAATAGATGAAACGTGATCTTATTTTGGTGATTGATATGCAAAATGCTTATGCAAAAGGCGGCGTGTGGTGCTGCCCCAATGCGGCAAAGGCAGGAAAGAATATCAGTCGCGTATTGGAAGGGATGAAAAAAGATGCAGATGTAATCTTTACCAAGTTTTTGGCATCTGATGAGCCACAGGGAACTTGGAAGGAATACAATCGTGTCAATGCATCCGTAAATGCAGATACGTTTGCTAACGAGATCATGGGCGAATTTCAAGAGGATGTGAAAAGTTTTCCTATCTATCAGAAGTCTACCTATTCCTCTTTGCAGATTCCGGAAGTAAAAGAGGCTGCAAAAAAAGCAGACCGTGTGGTTCTTACCGGAGTCGTAGCGGAATGTTGCGTGCTTGCAACAGCCTTTGCATTGATTGATGAGGGCATCAACGTGGTTTATCTTACCGACGCGGTTGCCGGCATTGACGATGAAACAGAGGACGCTGTGCAAAAGGTGTTGGAAGGACTTACTCCTACCCAGGTGAATCTAATGACAACGGAAGAGTATTTGAAACGTATGGGAAAGGGAGAAGAAAATGGGAAACATTTTTAAAACCAAACTAAACACAGCAACTATCGTTTTGATTCCGGCATGTATCGGAATTAACTATCTTGGCAAATTATTTGCTGCATTTTTGAAATTACCGCTTTGGTTGGATTCCATCGGAACTTGCCTCGGCGCATGCCTCGGCGGACCAATCATCGGTGCTATCTGTGGTGCGTTAAATAACATTATTTTCGGTCTTACCACAGGTGATAACATTTCTATGGTTTATGCCATCACAAGCTTATTTATCGGTCTTGCAGTTGGTATTGCTGCTCGTCTCGGATGCATGGAAACATTCCCAAAGTCATTCTTGGCAGCACTTGCCGGCGGACTTGCAGCAGTTCTTGTTTCTACACCGCTTAACGTAATTTTCTGGGGTGGTACAACAGGAAACGTTTGGGGTGATGCATTGTTTGCTTCTACTCAGGCAGCAGGACTTCCTGTATTTTTAGGATCTTTCTTAGATGAACTCGTAGTAGATGTTCCGGACAAAATCCTTACAATCATTATTACTTTCTTGATTTTAAAGGGACTTCCGAAGAAATTAACTTCTTTGTACGACGTTAACGCAGAAATAGAAAGATTGGATTAATGAGCTCACTTAGTTTATATGTAGATAAAGGGAGCTGGCTGAATCGCCTGCACCCATATACCAAACTATTATATATTCTTGCAGCGATATGTATACCGTTAATAGGGGGAAAGCTTTGGCTTTTCCCTATTATCGTTTTATGCTCTATCGCTCTTTTGATCAGCGGAAGATGCCTTCGCAAAGCCTTCCCACTGATTGTATTTTCTTTTACCATGATTCTGGTAATCTTTTTGGTTCAGGGTCTTTTTTATCATGCCAATGAACATGTGATGTTTCAAATCGGCGGGTTAACCTTCTATGAAGAGGGTGTATTATATGCAGCCAAAATCAGCTTTAACATTTTAAATATGTTGTTTTCTTTTGCGGTATTTGTGCTTACCACATCCATACCGGAATTTGTGGATGAATTGGAAAAAAGCGGCTTTTCACCAAAGTTTGCTTATGTGATTACTTCCGTGTTCCAAATTGTTCCGCAGATGATGAAAACAAAGGATACCATTGTGGATGCACAGCGTAGCCGTGGAATGGAAACAGAAGGGAAATTGCTTACCCGAATGAAGGCCTTTTTACCTTTGATTTCCCCGGTGGTAATGAGCGCCTTGATTAACACGAGAGAGCGTGCCATTGCCTTGGAGGTTCGAGGGTTCGGACGGAAAAACAAAAAGACTATTCTATCCGATCGCGTAAAGCGTCCCATCGATAAAGTATTGGGAGTCTTGCAGATTCTTTTGATTGTGGCAGTCATTGTTTGGAGGGTAGCATCATGTCTTTAATTGAAATCGAACATTTAAAATACAGATACCCCAACACCAAACGATTGGCTTTGGATGATATTAACCTTTCCATTGAAAAGGGAGAGTTCATCGGAATCGTGGGAGAAAACGGTGCGGGAAAAAGTACCTTAGGTCAGGCAATCATCGGATTGGTTCCGAGATTTTATAACGGTGCTTACGGCGGAAAAGTCTTGGTAAAAGACATTTTGGTGGAAAAGCAGCCGGTGGAAGAAATGTGCGAGCATGTGGGTCTTATTTTCCAGAATCCCTTTAATCAGCTTTCCGGAGCAAAGGAAACCGTGTACGGAGAGGTTTGCTACGGAGTGGAAAATCTTGGAATCCCTCGGGAAGAAATTGAAGAGCGAGTGGAAAAGGTGTTAAAGCAGCTGGATATTTGGGAGTATCGCGAGCGCAATCCTTTTGAGCTGTCCGGCGGACAGATGCAGCGTGTTGCCATTGCAAGTATTCTTGTGATGCAACCGGAAATCATTATTTTGGATGAGCCTACTTCTCAGTTGGATCCGCAGGGATCCGAGGAAGTGTTTTCCGTTGTGGATCAGTTAACCGAGATGGGAATTACCATCATTATGATCGAGCAAAAATTGGAGAAGCTGGCAGCTTATTCCGATCGTGTGATTTTGATGCAAGACGGAAAAGTCATTGACTTTGACACACCGGAAAAAATTTTCTCAAGAGATGATTTGGAACAGTATGGTATTCAGCCGCGAGTTTATTATCCGGGATGCAAGACTGACCTTTCTTTGTTTGAGGAAAGCTACGGTATTCTTCGTTCGAAAACCGATGAGGAGCAAAAGAAAGAGATTTTCAAAGTAAAAGATTTGGACTTTTCTTATCTAAAAGATACACCGATTTTTGAAGGATTAAATCTTTCTCTTTATAAATGCCCAACGGCAATTATCGGACAAAACGGCGCCGGAAAGACCACCTTGGTTCGCTTATTAAAAGGGCTGTTAAAACCGGTAAGCGGAAACATCTACTTTTTGGAGGAAGACATTTCCGGAAAAACTGTAGCTATGTTGGCGGATAAAGTGGGCTATGTATTCCAGAATCCGGACGATCAGATTTTTAAATACAAAGTTATCGATGAGGTAATGTTCGGACCTCTTAATATCGGGATGCCGGAAGAAAAAGCCAAAGAAGAAGCCTTAAAGGCGCTGGAGCTTATGGGGCTTTCCGGCAAAGAAAATGAAAACCCGTATGACTTGGAATTGTATGAAAGAAAGATGACAGCCATTGCTTCTGTCATCGCTATGGATACGGATGTCATTATTTTGGATGAGCCTACCATTGCCCAGGATTTCAAGGGAAGAAAAACCATCGGAAAAATGATTCGCGAAATGTCGGAAAAAGGCAAGCTTGTCATTGCCATTTTGCATGACATGGATTTTGTGATGGAAAACTTTGAACGTGTCATTGCCATGGCACACGGTAAGATTTTGTGCGAGGGTACCGCACAGGAAGTCTTTGCACAGGATGAAATATTAAAAGAAGCAAGATTGCAAAAGCCCCATATCGTTGCACTGAAAGACCTTTTGCAGGCAGGAGAACGGGAATGAGTGGAGAAGAAAGAAGAGAAGAAATCCTAAAACTTTTAAGAAACGCGAAAACGCCAATATCCGGAAGAGAACTGGCGAACCGCTTGGATGTTAGTCGCCAGGTGATTGTCCAGGATGTGGCACTGCTTCGTGCGGCCATGCATAAGATTACATCCACCAATACCGGATATCTTCTCAGTGAAAATGAAAATTTTACCCGTGTCTATAAAGTAAGCCATACGGATGAACAGGCGGAAGAAGAGTTGACCCTGATTGTGGATTTGGGCGGGATGGTGGAAGATGTCTTTGTATATCATAAGGCCTACGGACTTTTGCGTGCGGAGCTTCAAATCAAAAGCCGTATGGATGTGGAGAAATTTATGTCAGATATTCGAAGCGGCAAATCTTCTCTTTTAAAAAATGTCACTTCAGGTTATCATTATCATACGGTAAGTGCCTCGTCTGAGGCGATTTTGGATGTAATCCAGGAAAAATTGAAAGATAAGGGCTTTTTGGCTTCTTTGACGGACTATGAACCGGTGGATTTTAAGAGGGCAAAAGAGAACTAAAGTATGTCAAAAGTAAAAATATTGGGATGCGGCGTGGCGACCATGGATATTTATCCGGACAAGCATCGTATGTATCCCGGCGGAAATGAATATAACGTAGCATGTAATGCGGCACTTCTTGGAGCCAAGGCCGGATTCTTGGGTGTTTTCGGAAATGATAAAGCGGGTGAAATCTTGGAGAGCACCTTAAAGGATTTAAAGGTTGACACTTCCATGTGTCGTCATGAAATCGGATCTTCCGGATACAGCTTGGTAAAGTTAAAAGATGACGGTGACCGAATCTTTTTGGATTGGAACCAGCGGGGCGTTACGGATTTACATCCCATAGAGTTTACGGAAGAAGAGCTTGCTTACGTGCGTAAGTATGATGCCCTAACCTTGGGAAGGGTTGCGGATGTTTCCGAAGAAACCATAAAGCGTCTTCATGAAGAAGGCATCCGGATTTGCTATGATTTTCATGCAGCATTTACGGATGAAGATATTGAGGCGATTGCACCTCATATTGTATATGGATTTTTCTCTTGCAGTCATTTGGAGGAAGAAGAGATTCGACGTGTCTTAAAAAAGGCAGTGGATTTGGGATGTGATATTGCAATCGGAACACAGGGCTGCGATCCGATTTATGCCTATGACGGAGATTGCTTCTATATTCATGAAGTTCACAGAATTCATGCCATCGATGCTCTTGGTGCAGGAGACTCTTTTATTGGCGCTTTCCTTACGGATTATTTGTCTGTAGATGAGGAAGATGACCTAAAGGACCCACAGGAAAAAGTAGAACATGCGCTGTTTGCTGCGGCGGAGCACGCGGCTACCGTGGTAGTAAAAGAAGGCAGCGT
>JAEEGL010301801.1_pt1 | contig 19900 bp, 13 predicted proteins | sample 9134231 | NCBI WGS metagenome assembly JAEEGL01 (sample SAMN16246548, study PRJNA631951) | gut metagenome | biome: gut microbiome; feature: rumen; material: fiber-attached | host: Bos | place: Iran: Karaj | collected 2018-10 | reverse complement strand
TAAGCATCAGCCATGTTCCAAAGGATTCCTGTGTTCTGATACTGCTTGTACATTGTAGCGCTCATGATCAGTGCATCAGGATACTGTCCGTCACCGGGCTCGCCGGTTGTAAGAAGCTGAGCTACATTGTCCTTGTAGCCTGAGTGCTCGGGCTGGTTGATGTGAAGCTTGATGTCGTGTCCGAGCTTCTCGGATACGGCTGCTTCCCACTGCTCAATGAAAGCGTCCTGTCCGTTGTCAACGTTTGCTGTAAGTGTTCCGTCTACTGTGATGTAGAGATCTGTGAGTTCGTACTCCCCTGCTTCTTCTGTAGCAGTCTCTGTTGCTGTCTCTGTAGATGCTGCTGTGTCAGTAGATGTTGTTGTCTGATCAGCGGGCTGTGTGTCTGTGCTTGCACCGCCCTCTGTACCGGTTGAGCCACAGGCTGCCAGTGAAGCTACCATTGCTGTTGAAAGAATTAAGGATAAAACTTTCTTTTTCATTTAATCTTTGCCTCCCATAATTTGTAAATTAAATGTAAGCGGTTTCATTTGCTTATGTGTGTACTTTATCATGGATTTCCCATCTTTGCAAGCACGAATTTTGTAAAATTTGTAACAAAATGTAACCAAAACTCTTGAAAGTCCCATTATTATGCCATTTGCCGTAAGTGCTTACATGTGAAAAATTTACAAAAAAATCTTTTAAAGTGTCACTCCTCTCTTCCAAATTGCCATATCATGGAAGCCTGCAAGTTCACTTTTCAATTTTTCACCGGATGCTGTCCTTACAATTTTGTCAAAGAGCTCGTCTGTAAGCTCCTCAAATGTCCTTCCATCCAGTATCTGTCCGGCACTGAAGTCGATCCAGTTGTTCTTTTTTTCTGCTATTCTGTTGTTGCTGGCTATCTTCATGGTAGGAACCGGGCATGCAAAAGGTGTTCCTCTTCCTGTTGTGAATAGAACTATCTGCGCCCCTGCACTGGCCAGAGCCGTTGCTGCGCAAAGATCGTTCCCCGGTGCACACAGAAGATTTAGTCCTGTCACATCAGTCTTTTCCCCGTATTCCATGACATTCATAACAGGATAATCGCCGGATTTCTGCGTACAGCCAAGTGACTTATCCTCAAGAGTTGTGATGCCGCCGGCTTTATTTCCGGGTGAAGGATTCTCATAAATAGGTTCTCCCTGTTTTGTGAAATACTCCTTGAACCCATTGATCATATTCACTGTGTCATCAAATGTGCTTTCATCCTTACATCTGTTCATGAGGATAGTCTCAGCGCCGAACATCTCCGGAACCTCAGTAAGTATGGATGTTCCACCATACTCTATAATTCTGTCTGAAATTCTTCCTACCAGCGGATTAGCGGTAATACCTGAGAAGCCATCGCTGCCGCCGCACTTAAGTCCAATGATAAGTTTGGAAAGATCTGCATCCTGTCTTTCATCTTTTGAAGCCTCTTCTATTATCTCTTTTAACAGATTAAGACCATCTTCCATCTCATCATCGCTGTTCTGGCACACCAGGAACTTAACGCGCTTTGGATCATATTCTCCTATATAAGGCATCAGCACATCTATGTTGCTGTTCTCACATCCAAGTCCTAAAACCAGCACGCCGCCGGCATTTGGATGTCCGATCAGATCAGAGAGGATCGTCCTTGTATGCTCCTGATCGTCTCCTGTCTGGGAACAGCCGTAGTTATGAGTAAAAGCTACGACTTCATCAATACTGCCCTTCACATATTTGTTAGCCTCTTTTGCCAAGGCTGTAGCAATATTGTTCACGCAGCCAACGGTTGGAATAATCCATACCTCATTTCTTATTCCAACTTTGCCATTATCCCTAACAAATCCCTTAAAGCTGCCTTTTCTTTTTCCCATGTCTGACTTCTTATTATCAATGTATAAGTCGTCAGGCTGATATTTGTAATCCAAGATTCCTTCAAGATTTGTCTTGATATTGTGAGTATGGATCCAGCTTCCGGACTTTATGTCCTCCAGAGCATGTCCAATGGCATTGCCATATTTAATTATGTTATCCCCAGTCGAAATGTCTTTTGTTAAAATCTTATGTCCTGCAGGGATATCCTGCAGTGCCGTAATACTGCGGCCATCTGAGAGAACAATACTTTCGCCCTCTTTAAGTTCCTCCAGGCAGACAACTACATTGTCTTCCGGATGAATCTGTAAAAATTTGCTCATATAACCCACCCTTCTCAAATATGTTTGTAAATCTGTGTAAGCGTTTTCATTAAAATGATATATTCATCCACTTTCATAGTCAACAGATTTTTCATTTAATTTTGTCTCATACCTACTATGCGATTTTGCATTGAAATCTCTGACAAATTCGGTATATTGACGTTTGTTCGAATTTTTCTATTGTATTTCAGAAATCGCTCTTGTATAATACATGTAAAAAGCATGTAACTGCTTACAAACGTATTTCTTTTTATGGAGGGTTGTACTATGAAAAAATTCCTGGATGCAGATTTTCTGTTACAAAGCGATGAAGCAAAAACTCTGTACCATGACTATGCTGAGAACATGCCTGTCCTTGACTATCACTGCCACATCAGTCCCAAGGAGATAGCTGAGGATCGTCACTTCGACACCATCACGCAGGTATGGCTTGGGGGAGATCATTACAAATGGCGCATGATGCGCTCTTTCGGCATCGATGAGAAGTATATGACCGGCGATGCTTCTGATAAGGATAAGTTCCTTATGTTCGCAAAATGTCTTGAGAAATCACCGGGACATCCTATTTATCACTGGGCTCACTTAGAGCTTCGCAAGTATTTTGGATATGACGGAATCCTCAATTCAAGAACAGCCGAGGAAGTTTACGACCTCTGCAACAAGGTTCTCCAGGATCCTGAAATGAGCGTAAGAAAGCTCATTAAGATGTCTAATGTAACTCTTATCTGCACCACTGATGATCCTATCGATACTCTGGAATGGCACGACAAGATCAAAGAGGATTCATCCTTTGATGTCAAGGTTCTTCCTGCATGGAGACCTGATAAGGCAAAGAATATTACCAAGCCAGAATTTGCTTCTTATATAGAGACTCTTTCAAAAGTCAGTGGCGTATCCATAAGCTCTTTTGCCACATTAAAAGATGCTCTCAGAAATCGTCTTGATTATTTCGCATCAAAGGGCTGCAGCGTTACAGACCATGCTCTTGAGTATGTCTGCTACCACCCTGCTACCGATGAAGAGATTGAGAAGATATTTGAAAAAGGACTTAAGGGTGAGAACATCACCAGAGAAGAAGATCTCAAATATCAGACTGCTTTCATGTTATTTGAAGGCGAAGAGATCACAAAGAGAGACTGGGTAATGCAGCTTCACTTTGGCTGCAAGCGCGATCTCAACACACCTATGTTTGAGAAGCTCGGCCCTGATACCGGCTATGATTCAATCGACGCATACTACCCTATGGCTGAACTGGCAGACTTCCTGAATGCACTTCATTCAAGGCACGCTCTTCCTAAGACAATTCTTTATTCACTGAATCCTAACGACAACAAGATCATCAACACTATGCTGAATGCCTTCAACGAGGCTCCTTATGTAGCCAAGATTCAGCAGGGAAGCGCATGGTGGTTCAATGATTCCAAGCTTGGCATGGAGGAGCAGATTCAGTGCGTAGCTGAGTCCAGCAACCTCTCAGGATTTGTGGGAATGCTCACCGATTCCAGAAGCTTTACTTCATATACCAGACATGACTATTTCAGAAGGATCCTCTGCAACTATCTCGGCGGTCTCGTTGCAAACGGCGAGTATCCCGCTGATGATATTGCTGTTCTTGGTGAAATTGCAAAAGATATCTCTTATAATAATGCAGTAAGATATTTCAAATTCCCATTGGAAGAGAGATAAGATTATGAGTAACCAGATGACCATCTATGACATTTCCAAGAAAGCCGGGGTTTCCATTGCTACCGTCTCCAGAGTTTTGAACGGCAGCACCAATGTTAAGCCCAAGACCAAGAAGAAAGTCATGGATATAATTGAACAGTATGGATACAAACCCAACGCCTTCGCAAGGGGCCTGGGCCTTAATTCCATGAAGACCATCGGTATTCTGTGCGCCGACTCATCTGATCTTTACCTCGCCAAGGCAATTTACTTTATTGAGCAAAACCTTAGGGATAACGACTACAATTCCGTACTCTGCTGTACAGGTTATGAGGTTGAGAACAAGAAAAAATCTCTCAGCCTTCTCCTCTCCCAGCATGTGGACGCCGTAGTCATGATTGGTTCCAACTTTATTCTGAATAACGCTGAGGACAATAAATATATCAACGACGCTGCAGCCTCAGTTCCCATCATGCTGCTGAACGCTGATTACGACTGTTCCAATGTGTACTGCACTCTGTGCGATGACTACAAGGCAACCTGTGATGCAACCGAACAGATGCTGTCCAGTGGGATAAAAGACATTCTTTACCTATATAATTCAAACTCCTACAGTGGACTTAAGAAGCTTGCAGGTTACCAGAATGCTCTTTTGACTCATGACATGACCCTAAAAAAAAATCTCATCCAGTGCTTCAAAGGAAGTCATGAAGACATCGACGGCGTAAAGAACTTTGTTGAGAACCTGCACAAAAAAGGCATCAAGTTCGATGGCATCGTAACCAGCGATGATTTCCTGGCTGTAGGAGCCATGAACTACGCAAGAGCCAACCATATCAAGGTTCCTTCAGAGCTTCAGATCATTGGCTACAACAATTCAATCCTCTCCCACTGTACAGAGCCTCTTCTGTCTTCTATCGACAACAGACTTGAGGATATGTGTATCCAGCTTGTTAAGACCCTGATTGGCACTCTCACCTCAAATGAGATGCCACAGAAGACCATCTTCTCAGGCGAACTTGTAAAGAGAGGATCCACAGATTTCTGATAAGTTGTAAATATGCAAACTAAAACACCTCTGGGAAAAGGCTATCTGCCCTATCCCGAGGGTGTTTTTGTTTTTCATATTATAAAGTAAGTGGCTATCACACTACTATTTCGCTGACTGTCGCCCTGGAATTAGCAGTCATTAGAAGCGTTCCCTTGACTTATTAAACCTTCTGAACCTGTTCTCCCAACATAATCTCATAGATTTTTTCAGGATCACAATCAGAACCATGTTTTATAATAACGTTATAGATATCTTTTATATCATTTTCTTCATCCTCGATGTCAAATAAAATCTCATCAAGACTTTTACCCTTTTTAATCTTTCGACATACCTGTTTTATGAGAGCCTTTTTCTCACCCTTTGCTTCAGCATTTTCTTCAGCCTCGATAATATCATCCTTTAAGAATTCTTTTAACCATTCATGCATATCTTTCTCACCTCTCATTCTTCTGTATAGCTCAGCGTTTGCTTTTGAACTCGTCAGTAGCACTGCCTCTGCATCTTTCTTCTCTCCTTGTAGTTCATACAATGACGATTCTTCCACAAACGCTTTTACCTCTTCAAAATCAGCATTTCTCACCAGAATCTTAAGAGCCAAAAAGTCTCTGTCTTTCAGTTCGCTGATAACGATTATCTGTATTATAAGATCCACTACTCCAATTACACGATAAACGCCATTAGTCACATTCTCAATTGTCTTACCCTTCTCCTGTAATTGTTTGATAAGTACTTTCGGTTTGGTTGTCCTAACAATTGATATTGTAATATCATCGGCCCTGATCTCATCAACCGTATGTCCGAGGCTTTTGTAGATGCCAGCGTAGCCAATAACTTTCCATACGACATCTATGTTTAACATGTCCTCAGGATTCTTGTACTCAATAATATTATGTCCAAGTAAACCTCTTCCTATTGCATTATCAATATGTGCATCAGGTCTTTTTTTCAATAACAAAAAATCTACTCTTAATGGTTCCTTTGAAAGCAGATGCTCTCTTTCAATAGTTATTTCATTTCTGTATCTCCTAAATCCCAGTTCCAGACCGCCAGCAAAGCCTGAATGCCAATCAATTCTTTTGTCTTTCTTTGTTTCCTCTTCCTTCAATTTCTCTCCTCCTGCTTTTTCTGTGTCAACAGACCATACAGGATAAGAAAAAAGAACATCTCTTAACATTGATTATAACCTTACATAATAAGCTTTACAAACAAATAAAATGGAAATAGTTGGGGGAATCCCCGGAGTATTTCAGATACCTATATGGTCTACTGACCAGAAATCATCATACAAAAGAAAGCGTCCCCTGTCAATAACAATAAAAATCCCGGTATCTATTTAGTAAGTGGCTATCACGGTACTAATTCGTCACCGGTCGCCCTGGCGCGCCAGCCCAACGCCCCATGGGACCCCGCCGCTCGCGCCAAACAGGGCTCGTTCCCAAAAGTCACCTAAGAAAAAAAGGAGTTTATCTCCCTCGAATTAGCAGACATTAGAACCGTCCCGTCCCCTTTACTTTCCCTTGACTTACAAGCCGACGAATATGGTGTTTCAGCAAAAGCAAAGGGCGCCTCCGTCGGCCTGAGAAAGATAATTGATCATTCAAGCCGACGCAATAGGTATCTCGGCGAAGAGAAAGGTCATATCCGTCGGCTTGAGAAGAAAAAATTTACATGCAGGCCTACGTAATATGTATACCTGTGGTGAGAAAGAACATGCCCGTAAATGGACAAAATTGGCAATTGTACCGCTGGAACAGAGGATTATCGGTACGAATAGAGTGAATCCAGCGGTAGAGATAGACAAAAAGGTCATTAAGAACCGTCTCCTTGACTTCATAAGATTCCGCTACGCTCTGCGGTATAAAATGACAATCCAAAGATGATGCGGGGCACTGCCCCTGCACCCTGGCCTCCTCCATAGAACTGAACTTGAACCTACCAATTAACTTCATAGACATACTTGCATGATTATTGCAGTATATAGTAAATGATAGCGATAAAGCGTGGATTCCAGAGGCAATAAGCTTTAGCAAAGCAATGTGATAAAGCATGTTTTATGTCACATTTTACTTATATAGAAAAAGTGCCATAAGAAATAGAAGCTCATTTTATGGTACTTTCACAAATACTGAATGAATAGCCATAAATAATTGTGAGTAAGTTTATGGCAACACTCATCAAATTCAAAAAAGTGACATAAAAGAATGGCAGTTTTCTTATGGCATTATAATCAGAAATGGGAAAATTGGCATAAATCGTAAGATTATAAGGACCACGTACCTCTCCTACCGAAAAAGTGAATGCAGTGTCAAGGGGGCATACCTGCCGGTGGAGATTTTCGCCTGCTTTTTGGGCGAAAATACAACCGCCTGCCCCTTGTCACTGCTCCACAGATTATCCTTATGCCCCAGAAAGGGAGTCTCGCCTCCCTTTCCTGGCTTCCGCCGAGGACGGGTCTGGGCAGCGCCCAGGATTTAAGCTTAGGCGTGAGTATGCCCGAGCGGCGGAGATGCCCTTCTCGAAGGGCAGTCTCCAAGAGCGGAGTAACGGTCGTAAACAAAGTAAAGCCCCGGAAAAAAGCCGAGGCTAATGTTAAAGATTTTTTGAGACATTTTCAAAAATGGTTGACATTGATATCAGCATAAAAATTCTGAAAATTATATTCTTTGTTACATCCATATAGAAAATTTCAAAATATTAGATATATTAACAAAAAGTAACAAAGGCAAAACAGAAAAAAGGAACTTTAGATGTATGTTTGAACAAAAATAAACAGGTGCGTACTTGAGATGGCGCACTTTATAGCTCCGAAGGTAATGAGTCCTTATTCCTTCCTTAGGTGACATTCACTACCGAGCCCTGTTTGTCGCGAACGGCGGGAACCCATGGGGCGCTTGGGCCGTCGCGTCTGGGCAACCGATAGCGACATGCTGACACTGTTGCCACACCCTACCAACAGCGATCAGCCTTTCATTGTTCGAGGAAGAATTTATGAGGTTGTAAATGTTATATATTCCGACCGGAAAGATCACCCTTCACGGTCGATTAGACCACCCTTCACACTCAAATAGATCATCTTTCACGGAAGAATAGACCATTGATCACGAAGGGTATCACCATCTTAAGGATGCGTAATTACTGATATCCCAAGATTCTCCTGAGCCGTTTTTGCTAGGGGTGGGAAAAAACCAGCCACCACTTTAGTGGCTTGGCCTTGACAGCTAACATATGCACGATACAATAGGCGGTTCGACGGGAAGATGCCAGATGATCTGATATCCCTGAGTTCCCGTCGCCGGGTGCGCATAATCGCGCATATGTTAGCTGTCAAGGCTGGCGTCCGGGGTGCCATTGATCAGCACTCCGTGACGATTGATCTAAACCTCCGTGAAGGGTGATCTATTTGGCTGTGCAAAGTGGTCTACTCATGCGGAATATACAAATGTCCATAATCCAAGCCCACAAATCAAATCTCAAAAAGAGAGTCTGATACTCAAGTACTTATTCCAGTTCCATCGCTCTATGTAAATTTTTCAGCAATCATTATAGCCGTCCCGGTTGCTTATTAATTGGCAAAAAGCCACCGGAAAGGCTCTTTGTCAATCCGGTAGCTTATATGCTTAAATTTAAATATTTATGTTAAAGCTAATATACTGACTATGCATTATCAGGCATATTTAATACATACTAGCAGTTGAAAGTGCATAACTCCAATATCCTTTGTCAGGATGTAGGTACCACTGACCATTTTTAGGATCTTTATATACTGCTATTGTCGAATTATTCTTTAAGCAAGGATGATTATCTGTATGGAAATTCATTCTTTCATAGGTTATACCATATGTCGGAAATGCTTCTGGTGCATATGGCCACTCTTCGAACGTTAAACTATATGGATTACTATTTGGAGTATAATTATTTGAAGGTTTTGAACCATCAAAAAACGCCCATGGTGTCTTTGCTCCATTTCCATACTCAAAATAATATGATAAATTTCCGCTTGTAGGATTTGGTACTGATGGTGATTTCAACAAATAATTCATCATTGCTTCTCCATCAGCATTACGTCCTTCTGAATACGCCGCCAAAGCAGCCATAAAACAAGCAACAGTGATATACTTTCCATCTTGTTTACCATCAGCCTCGCTGCCCTTGCCATCACTTCTATCAATCTTCTTCAAGTCATTAACATTCTTTGGGAATCCATTGAATGTAACCTTAGCTTGATTAAGCTTTTCATTGAGCATTTCCCTTCCCCTGGATGCCTGTCTGTCAACAAGTGTGTACTCTATCGAAGGCTGACTTACTGAGGAGTTATTGTTCTCGTTATTATTATTATTGTTGTTATTATTGTTGTTATTATTATTGTTATTATTATTTGATGGTTTATTCACTGTCACTGTACATTTATAACTTGCGCTTCCTACTGTTGCAGTAATAGTAGCAGTTCCGGCTGCTTTAGCAGTAACCTGACCTTTTGAATTTACGGTAGCAACACTAGTTTTGCTGCTCTTCCACTTAACCTTTCCGCCTACATTTTTTACATTGAGAGTAAGCTTTTTGCCAACATCTAATTTGGCAGACTTTTTACTAATGCTTCCCTTAGGTACCTTTACAGTGAAAACATATATACCTTTCTTAGTAGTGATGGTTATCTTGGCTGTACCTGCTTTTTTTACAGTAATTTTTCCAGTCTTTTTGTCTACAGTTGCAATCTTTTTGTCACTTGTTTTTACCGACTTAATTGTACCATCAAAGGCTGGCTTTTTTACTGCACCAATTTTGTAATCTTTGATGGTCTTCTTAAACGTTTTGGCCTTAGCCTCAACCGTAATAGCTGTCTGTGGCACAGCCGGTACTACCACAGCGCTTGTAGCGAGAACTGCTGACAAAGCCAGTGCTGCTACTCCTTTCAATAACCTGTTCCTCATTAAAAACTTCCCCCTTTCATAATAAGAAAATTGAAATCTGTTATTATCATTACTCGCCCTCATAAAAAAGATGTCTAAATCAAACACAAAACAATAACAGATTTATTACTGAGCAATAAATATTTTACCATACTTTGTGAAATTTTTATACATAAATCTAAAAAAACATGAAAATTTATAACATTTTTCTGAAAATTATCACCAATTTCCTTACTGAATATAGACGATGGCTGTTCTTTTGAAGGAATTAACCACATTGACAAGGCCTGAATATATCACACCAAGACTGAACAATAAGACTGCAACTTCCCTTTCATTTATATTCCAGATGCAGGCAATTGCAATAAAGATTTCAAACACACCGGAGGCCAGCTTAAAGAGCCAGTTTTTGGCCCCGTTAATACGTGCCTCATTTGCACGCAGGATATCCACCAAAGCCGAGAAAGCATGAATAGCTACCAGATACAGAATCAGATAAAAGTTTGGCAAATCTGTAATAGCCAATGTAAAAAAGGCAAAATCAAGGATAATGACGCCTTTATATAAAGACACCTTCCCCCCAACCATAAATCTGGCCATGGTGAAATAGTAAAACAGCTCACCAATTGCCGTTATACTCAGGGAAATGCTCAGAAACACCAATATGATAACATAACCGTAATCCAGAAAAGCAATCATGTACACGGCTGTAGCTATCATCAATATTCCTGTAATGAAACTTCTTATCCTCTGAAATGTAGTCATAGATTATAATCAACCTTTGAGTTTCTCTTTTGAAAATCCTGCAAGTATATTTCCCGACTTGAAAATCTCATTTGTAACCATGCTCTTCTGAGCAATAGCACCATTTATAAACTTTCCGATGAAGGTGCCGTCTTTTTCTTTTTTATCCGCCATAACGTACTCTTCCTGGTATCTGCCGATGTCAAAGTCCGGAATCTCTTTTCCCGAAAGTTCTTCTCCAAATGCTTTCCAGTCCTCACAGGCGTTGAGCTGACGCTTTCTGAGTATACTGTCGATTCTGTCTCTGTAAGGCTCAACTACCTCGTAAGAATAGGTATCTTTTGCAAAAGACTCCTCTTCGTCCCTGAAATATCTCATGGCATATACCATTTGTGAGAATGCCTTGTAATAATCAGAGGGATTATCTTTTATGATCTCCCTGTAATCATCCCAGGCCGGTACATATGCATATTTGATAAAAGAATAGTCTGGAAGATGTCCAGCCCTTCCATGACCGAGATTCATGACAGAATTCTCATTTCCCTGATAGATTGTATTGGTATAAAGACCTTTTTCCAGATCGTCAGGCGATCCTGGATTATGTCTGAATTTGATCTTAAATCTCTTTTCCTCGCCGTTTTCATCTGTGCGAATCTCATAGAAACTGCTGTCAGTATTATTGATCACCAGGGACGGAGTTCCGACGAAATAGCTGTGGGCCCAGGTATCAGCCAGAACATGCATTGTGATACCAACATGCTGAAGCGACTTGTCCTTGGCTGCCTCGATCATCTTAACAACAAGATCTCCGTTGGGTTTGCATATGAGTCTGTATCTGTGCATATATCTTCTGGTACGCCACTTCTTGACAGCATGAAGATCATAAGGCAGAAAATGAAAAGAAGCCCAGATTCGGGTAATGTCCTGGAGACCGATTACGTCGGTTCTGGCATCCATCATCTCAAGCTGAAGCTGAGTGGTTGCAGCCTTGGCCGGGGCTCCGAGTTTTGATAAAAGAGTTTTTGAACACAGGTCAACAAACTGATCGCTGTAGCAGATATCCAGGCACTCCTCATGAGAATATCCGGCAAGGAAAGCAGCGCAATATGTGGCATAATAATGAAAATCTTCCTGCATAGTCCTTCCTCAATTCTCTACAGTTTTTTGAACAAGCTTTTTCTTGTTGATCATCAGCAGAATTGCCGACACGATCATATCAAGCAATATAAAGAGTATGGTCAGCTCCACCAGTATTGAAGCAGCGGTGTTATCTGCCGTGGTCATCTCTTCGCTTTTTAAATAGGCCTCGATAATGTCTCTTATAAGTTCAGGAAATTCGTAGATGGTGAAACCCACATAGACCAGCGCCGCGGGAATGAACCCCAAGTGTCTGCTCTTCCCGGTTCCATAATTGGCGGATGTCAGTCCAATATAGAAATGAAAAAGAGTTATGAAGATAAAAAAGGCAAAGAAAAATATATAGAACCTGATCATAGAGGAGTAATCAGTTCCTCCAGCGTCAGCAACCCATTTAAATCCGCCATCTTCACCTATCCTGATGACAAATTTAATCAGGGCCCAGAATTCTATCACAATGAAACCATAGCCTGTTATGACAAGATTCTTCCTGTATTTCCTTATCTTTGCCTCTATATCTTCAATCATGAAACGTACTCACTTTCAAAGTTCTGATGTGCAGTGCGGGCATCTTGTTGCCTCGATATTGATCTCACTCTTGCAGTGAGGACAGATCTTGGTTGTCTTAGGTGCCTCTTCTTCCTCTTTGGCAAACTTGGCGCTGATGTTGTTCATAAACTTAACAAAGCAGAAAATTACCAGAGCCATCAGGATAAAGTTGATAACTACAGTGATAAATGTACCGTAATTAAGAGTTACAGCTCCTGCTTCCTTGGCAGCTTCGAGAGTCTCGTAAGTTCCTCCGCTGAGAACGGCGAACTTGTTGTTGAAGTCGATTCCGCCTGTGATGACGCTGATGAGAGGCATGATGATGTCATCAACGAGTGAAGAAATGATCTTCTGGAAGGCACCGCCGATGATAACACCGATTGCCATGTCCATAACATTTCCACGCATTATGAACTCGCGGAACTCACCTGCAAAGCCCTTTCCCTTTGCTGTTGCACTTTTGATTTTCTCTGTCATTTATAAAACCTCCTTCAAAAATATTTTCATACACTCTTGAAATTATACCACAATTTCACTACAATAAGGTAGTGCGTTGCACTTATGAATGCACTTATATTGCAGGGTTAGTACATCGGTAGTATGTCAGCTTCCCAAGCTGAAGAGGCGGGTTCGATTCCCGTACCCTGCTGGCCCTTAGCCCGCATAGTTGTGGGCTTTTTTTATTTTCGTGTGCCTTTTTTGTAAGTAGACAACAGTTAACAAAAGTGTTTAAAAAATGCATCTCAGATTCTTAATAAATCTGAGATGCATCTTCTCTATGCGTTAATATTTTGATTTTAGAATCTTTAGCTATTCTCATTCACATAAATGCTAACTCTGCTCTGAATAATATCAGCAACCTCTTTAGCACTCTTCTGTCCACTGAAATAAGCTGAAGCCTCCTCAGTAATTATGTTGTAAACATTCTCGTTGGCACTGTAAACCATGTTCAGAGATCCAACAAAGTTCTTGACATAATCAACTTCTTCCTGGGTCATAGGCTGAACAACAACTTCCTGATCTCCAAGATACATGATGTCATCCTCGTACTGCTTGACGCCGTCGTCGTCAATCCAGAACATTCTCTCCATGGACTCAGCAGCCAGCTTGTCATAGCTTGACTTTCTGATGGGGAACTCATATGTGATCTCATTCTGGTAATCCTCTAACAGGAACTGACGAAGGAGCTGCCATGCAGCGTCAGCATTTTTGGACTGCGCGCTGATTGAGAACCTCATCTCAGGAACAATAACAGAACAGTTTACACCCATATTATTAGGGAATCCAATAAACTTGATGTCTCCGGCAAATGTTGCGTCAACATATCTTCTGTAAGGTCTGAAGCCGTTTACATAAGAGAAGGAGAACAGTGAATCACCCTTCATATAAGCTGTGTCGTCGTACTGCTCCCACATTTCGTCAGTGATGTTATCAGGGAATTTATTGGTAAACTCCAGGAAGTTGATAAACTCCTCACCGCTGAAGTTGCAGGTCTTGTTCTCCCAATCGATGAAATGACTACCTGACATGATAAGGCCTGAATACAGCATGCTCTGCTTGTCATACATACCAAAGGAATTGAGGTAGCTTACACCCTTGCCCTGGATCATGTCTTCACATTCCTTGATTGTCAGAGTCTCTTTTCCGGAAAGATACTCAGTCTTGGTTGCCAGTGACTCTACATAGAAGGAAGGTACCAGCTGATAAAGCTTGTCACCGGTCTTGAAGGCTTCCATTACGTTATCTACGAACTCAACATCTTTAAGCTCGGGATCGTTCTGTAAAAGTGTGTTCAGATCCAGGAATAGTCCCTTGTTGATATAACTGTCAACGGGCTCCTCAGTTGAGAACACCATGATATCAGGCACATTTCCAGACACGATATCAAGATTGAACTGATTAGCACTTGCCTCGTAATCATCTGAAGTGATCAGTGATGCATAGTCGATGATCTTAATCTTGTACTCATCGCTCTCCTGATTGAACTTGAATACCTTCTGTCTTACATTGTAATCAACGTAGTTTCCTGCCAGGGTGATGAGAGTTTTATCCTTTACATCCTCGGGAGCAACCTTTGTGAGCCTGTATAATGCGTAGTTGTACTCTTCATCAGGAAGGTTTGCAACAAACTCCTGATCACTAACAGCAACAACTGTACTGAGTGCATAGCTCATGTTAATGTCAGAATCGGCGTAATCGAGAATCTTTGTAATTGAATCCTTGGACTGAGTATATCCATAGAATCCATCAGCCTTTGACACATAGAGGTCATACCCGTTTCCGCTGAAGAATGAGTAGTCATCATAGCTGGAAAACTGTGCAGACTTCTCTCCAAACTTACCTGTTGCAATATCAAAAGTTCTAAACTCGAGTCCGTTATCTCCCCAGTAAGAAGTGAACAGAGTGCCGTTTGATCCCTTATAAAGAGTTACCGCGATCTGGTAATATGCGCTTCCAGAATCTGTTGTGTCAAGAACCTTAGATACCAGATTGCCCTGATCATCATATTTCTCAATACCCAGGTTTGAGCTCATCAAAAGACCTGTTCCCTCGAGATAGGCCATTGAATACACTGTAAAGTACTCATCTTCACCAACTTTGTTGTTGAGATCTGCTCTAAAAAGCTCTTTACCTGTAGAATCAATCTTGACAAGATACTGCTTCTCTTCTGATGAGCCATCGTAATTGCCCATACCCTCGCCAAGGTCTATTCCAAGATCATCTTCTGAAACCTCGATGATCTCAACATTGCTGTCGGACTCATCCGTATTCGCTGAAGTCTCCTCAGTATCTGCATCATTAGAAGTTGTTGTCTCAGCATCTTTCTCATCTGATGAAGTTGAATCTTCTACTTCTGATGAATCATCAGTAATTTCATCTGATACATCTCCTTCATCAGTATCGACCTCAATCTGTCCGCCATCTCCCCAGTCATATACAGTAAGAATTGAATACATGTTACCGGCTTCATCAAAGGTTATATAGCCGTGGCTCTCATTATCTGCCTCAGGTATCTTGATGGAATTAACATCGCTGCCGTCGGTGGTAAATGCACTTAAATTGATACCTCCGTCCACGGCATATGTGGTGGCATACACCTTGTCACCAACAATTGAAATATTGCTGTAGTCTGAACCCTCAAGGAAATCGATCTTATCAGACTTAAACACATACTCTTTGGAGTTCTTGGTTGCCTGATTGATGAGATTGTCCTCGTTCTTTTCCTTTCCGCATCCGCTTAAAGTTCCCAGAATGAGGGCTGTTGACAGTGCAAATCCGATACTTCTTTTTGCTACAGTTCTAAATTTTTTCATAAACTCTCCTCTCCATCAGACTCATCCTCTGATGATATTAATTCACTTAATGAATTATTCTTTTTCTGATGACGTTTAACTTCCAGGTCATATTTTTTATCTGCAAGATACATAACCACCGATTCAATGGTCCACTTCTTGCGCCTGTAAGCACCTATTATCATGTTGACCACGATAAGCAACACAACAACAATGCAGAACATCCTGGTCTCAAGGATAAATGCAAGCCTCTCCTCATAACCTCTGGCCAGATTCTCCCAATAAGGGTAATAGATAGCCTTGCTCCACATGCTGCGAAGTCCCGTATTTCTGATAACTTCCAGCAGGGAAAAGAATGTAAACCTATCCGTATTGTCAACGATCTTGATGTGCTCTTCTGACAGCCCTGTGATGTCCTTGGCAACGCTGGCCACAAGGCCATTTACAGGGTTTGGAGCAACAATCTCAATGCAGTTTATTCCACCTGATACAGCTGAGGGGCCTTCTTCTGAATCGTCGTCACCTTCAGAAGTCTTACCGCTTAGGATCTCTCCATATTTTGAAAGACTGTCATAGGACATGTATACATAATTCTTGTCCAATCCAGAGAGCTCTTCTATCTTGCCCTTTGGCTTTCTGATTACACCCTTGATATAGTGGGGAACATCTCCGATAAGCACAGGCTGGTCAATAATATCCACAGATCCAAATAACTGCCATGCAACATCTTCGTCTACGACTATACCGTCCTTCATCAGCGGGTCTTCCATCAGGTAACTTCCTGATACCAGCTCCAATGGATGAAAGAGGAAAAAACTTCCTCCCACACCAATGACAGATGCACTCTCCACTGTTCTCTCACCCCAGGTGATGTCAGCTATTCCCTCAGCACTATAGGCCAGACGGTACAGCTTCTGAATTCCGGTTTCAGGTTCAAGTCGCCTATCGATATCATCCTGATCAACAGACGCTGAATTCATTTCATCTATCCCAATAGTGTCAATTATCTTCGTCTGTTTTTTCTTCTGTTCAGCATTATCCTCTTCGGGAGGGATTACGCCGGCTTCTTCCAGCTTTTTCTCCAGATTATATTTAATCTTGGGAATATCCTTCTCGGATACATTCTGATCTTCGGTGATAAATATGCTGGTCTGGGCCATTCTCATGTCACCGACCCACCTGTCGGCTGCCAGCTGATCAGGCATCTGGTGGATAAAGTAATCCGTCAGAAGTCCCAGGGCTCCATAGGTCAGGAGAAGTACGACGCATATCACCCAAAGGGTCATTATTTTCCTGTTCTTCTTTATGTCAAACTTAAATCTGTATTTCATCACTCCTCAGCGAGCCTCACCTGATCTCCTGCCTTAACCATGGTTGTTGATGTTGTGATGACGTACTCATCGCCCTCAACTGCCGCTGAGATAGCAGTGTTGTTGTCGTCCTGTGCCTTAACCGTTACATCAACTCTGGATGCGATATATCTGTTGCCCAGAGGGCTTGATTTGCTTGTTACAACAAGGATGAACTTGCCATTGCTGTCACTCTTGATGGCACTGTTGGGAACCACCAGATCGTAGTCAACGCTTCTCTCACCAATGGCAAGTGACAGTGACTGGCCGGGAGTTACCTCGTTACTGTCGATCTTGAATGTGAGAACCTTCTTGTTACCGGGGTCTTGCTTGTCGTTCTTGATAGATGTAAGAGTTGCCTTGAAATCCTCGCCAAACTGCCATACGTTCTGTGGAACTGCTGCATCGCCAACCTTAAGTTTCTGTGCCTGAGCGTTGGTAACCGAGAAAGAGGTTGTCATGTCTTTTCCATCAATCTGGATAACAGCAATGGTTTCCTCAGAAGATGTGGTCTCGCCTGCAACCTTGTTAAGTTCAGAAATGGTACCCTTTACAGGTGCCTTGATAGTTGCTCCTACAGAATCCTTCTCAAGCTCTTCAACCTTCTCTCTCTGCTTGGCAATCTTGTCTCTCTGATCGCACAGGGAAATCTCTGTATTAATACTTGTGAGAAGCTCATCCTTCTCATCCTTGACATCGTCAAAAACAACCTGGGCCTCAGCCTTTACCTGCTCTGCCTTGGCAATTTTCTGATCGTAGGATATTCCCAGCTGGTTGGCATATGCAGAGAGCTGCGCTTTGTCCCTGGAATTGATATTCTTGATATTCTCGAGATTAGCAAGTATTTCATCATATGAAGAAGACTTTCTCTCCAGATCAATGACCTTCTGATTCACATTGTTAAGTTCCTTCTGAAGATCATCTACAGAACCATAAGCGTACTCATACGCCTTCTTTGCTGCATCATACTCATTCTTTCTGGCTTCGTAATCAGCATCATCCTTGGTCATCTGATCCAGTTCGGTCTTAAGGCTTATCAGATCCTTGATAGAAGACTGTCTGTTGGTTGCCCTGGAAAGTGATTCCTCAGAACTGTTCTTCTGGGCATTCGTCTGGGCGCTGTCGAGATCAGCCTGGGCATCTGTGTACTCAGGTGTTATCTCGTTATAAGCGATCTCATTGGTATCGAGTGTCTTGGATGTATTGAGATACTGAATTACGGCCTCTATGTCTTTTACAGCCTTCTCAGCAGCATCATATCTGTCGTTGACATCCTTGAGTTCAGCCTGATAGCTGTCATATGTCATTGTCTTACCACTTCTAACTCTGGTTATGACATCATTGGGTATACTTCCGGAAAAAAGGGACTGCTCATAGCTAAGTTCCAGATCCTCAAGTCTTTCTTTTGCCTCTTGAAGCTCTGAGGACTCCTTGTCCTCAAGGTAGTAGATTACGTCATCCTTCTCAACCTTGTCGCCCTCTTTTACTGCAACAGATGATATCTTCCTGGTCTCATTGATTGTGACGTTGTATGGATCCTCTGCAGAAACTGTACCTGTTCCTCTTATCTGGGGGCTTATGGTCCCACTTGTGATCTGTTTGGTTGCCACCTGAGGCAGTGAGAAATTCATGATGGTATTGGAAAAGAACGTGAGCACCAGCATTACTGACAAAAAGCCGATGGCCACATTTTTGACCACATCTTTCCGGTTGGCCGGTTTTTTATCGCCTGAGCCGGTCTCTACTACTTCACCGTTTTTTACTGTTACTATTTCTTCTGACATAATAAAACTCTCCCTGAAAATGAAACTTAACCCTTAATTCCTCCCTGGTATGAGATACCCTCTACCAGATAATCTTCTCCGTATAAGAATATTAGTAGCGGCGGGATCAGATATATGACCGCCACTGCAAACGCAAGACTGATCTCTCCTGTGTTGATCTTGGACAGGAACACCGAAAGCGGATGTTTGTCCGTGTCAGGTAAAAGAATCAGCGGCTGTTCAACCATGTTCCAGTAATCAAAAAATACAAGAATTGCAATTGAAGCTATTCCGCCCTTACTTAATGGTGCACATATTCTGGTGAATATCATCCATTCACCGGCTCCGTCGATGGCTGCCGCCTCCATGACCTCCGTAGGGATCCTCTTCATGAACTTGGTCAGAAGGTACACCGCAAATGGTGAAAAGAAACCCGGAAGCAGTATCGCCCAGGGGGTGTCATATATCCCCAGTGCCTTGGATACCAGGAAGTTCGGTACCAGCGTTACCTGATAAGGCATCAGCATCATTATGATATAGCCAAAAAATATCACTTGCTTAGCCTTCCCATCATACCTTGCAAAACCATAGGACGCCAGTATCGCTACCAGAAGCTGTACAACAACTATGGGCACTACATAAATCACTGAGTTCCAGAACTTGAACAGGTACTCGGGACTCTTAAACAGGACGGTATAATACTGGTTAAAAGTAACCTGGTCCGGAATAAGCTTAAGGTTGACTGTCTTGGAGACGAAAACCTTACCTCCCTTTTCCGTTGTTGCAAAAATACTTCCGTAATTGGCGTTGATCTCCGATGCCGACATGAACGAATTGGTCATAGTGAAAATAATTGGCATCAGGAAAATCAGTGCAAAGGTGATGGCCACAAGGGTAACAATTACAGTTTTTAAGTTGTCTATGCGTCTTCTGAACCTGAGTCTTCTCCTCAGGACGCTACCCATGTCTCTCATTATCTCAAATTATCCTTCAACGTCTTTACCATAAAAATTCTCTACACTGTACATAATGTAAACCAGCACCGAAACCACCAGAAACATGATTATCGCCGCCGATGACAGCTTCTGATAATCCAGTGATGCAAAGGTGTTGTTCATAAAGTGCTGCAGCATATACAGGCTGCTGTATGGGTAATCTCCGGTCATGAGATAAACCTCTCTGAAAACCTTAAAGGAATTGATCAGGGACATAATACTCACAAATAAAACCGTAGATGACATATACCTTAGCTTGAT
>JAEEGL010040991.1_pt1 | contig 19900 bp, 16 predicted proteins | sample 9134231 | NCBI WGS metagenome assembly JAEEGL01 (sample SAMN16246548, study PRJNA631951) | gut metagenome | biome: gut microbiome; feature: rumen; material: fiber-attached | host: Bos | place: Iran: Karaj | collected 2018-10 | reverse complement strand
CCTGGACAGTACCTACAGTACCTCCTCTAAATGAATTATCATATCCCATCATCTTTCTTACAAATAGGTGGGCTGTTGGCTGATATTCACCAGAGAAATTAAGATCAATATCTGGAATCTTATCTCCATGGAATCCAAGGAATGTCTCAAATGGTATATCATGACCATCCTTCTTTAATGGTTCTCCACACACAGGACACTTCATATCAGGAAGGTCATATCCTGAACCTACCTTTCTTAATACATCCTGTAACTCTCTTTCATAATCATTTTGAATAAACTCCTCTTGATTAGGATTAAACTTAATTGCCATAAATTTACACTTAGGGCATAGGTAATGAGGAGGTAGGGCATTAACCTCAGTAATATTCATCATATTAGCTACAAGTGATGATCCAACTGAACCACGGGAACCTACTAGATATCCATGGTCTAGTGAATCCTTAACCATTAGGTATGCCATGAAATATGTTGAATAATATCCTGAAGAAATAATAGATTTAAGCTCACGGTCAAGTCTTGCCTGTACAAATGGATGAACCTTCTCTCCATAACGATTTAATACATTAGATGAAACAACATCCTTCATAGCCTGAACCATAGATGGATAACGGAATTCAGGATATGGATGATCCGCAAACTCATCATCTGCAGGAACATACATAGCTCCGTCCCCCTTCTTAAAGGCTACAATATCTTCAACCATATCAGCAACCTTATTGGTATTAGTTACAACTATTTCATAAGCCAAATCCTTTGGAAGATAATTAAATTCATCAAGCATTTCTGCAGTTGTTCTTAAATGAGCATTAGGTAATACCTTATCCTTCATATATGAGGCAAGCTCATGGAATCCTCCTCCTGATTTAGGAGAATCAATTAAAATATTACGATACTTCTTATCCTGCTTATCTATGTAGTAGCATTCTGATGTAGCTACAACAAGCTTTCCTTGTGCCTTAGCTTCATCAATAATTTTCTTTACAGTATCCTGTACTATTTTAAGTCCATCACGAACATCAGAAAGCTCATTTATTATATGGTCATATGAATGAATTGGCTGAACCTCAATTACATCATATTTTGAAATAGCATATTTTAATTCCTCATCTGAACGATTAAGGGCATTATCAAAAACATCACCAAATGAATTACCTGATAGGAATAATACTCCTTCATGGTATTTTTCAACAACAGACTGCAAAAGCCTTGCATCAGATGATACATGCTCTGTAAGGGCATCTGATACCATCTTAAACATATTCTTATAACCTGTTTGATTTAAGGCTATAACTCGAGCTCTTTTTGGAATAATATTCTTATATGCCTTTTCATTTTGATGAATCATACTATTTAATTCATTATAATTCTTATATCCCTTAGCTAATACATCCACAATCATCTTACAAAATGCTTCAGCTAAAACTCTTGTATCATCATTAGCTCTATGGTGATGATCCTGTCTAACCTTAAAGAACTTAGCTACAGCCTTTAGGTTGAATTTTGTAAGCTCACCATAATAAATAAAATGCATAAGCCTTAGGGTATCAATTCCTAAGAAATCAATATCACCAAGACCTGTTTGTCTAAGCTTAGCACGAATAAAGCCAATATCGAAATCAGCATTATGAGCTACAATTATACAATCCTTAGAATATTCTACAAACTTCTTTAATGCTTCCTCTATAGACATAGCATTACAAACCATATCATTTGTAATAGATGTAATATTTGTAATACGCTCTGGTACTGGAATTAATGGCTTAACGAAATCATCATATTGATCAATAATAGCTCCATTTTTAACCTTAGCACAGGAAATTTCAATAATTGAATCATAATTTTGACTAAATCCTGTTGTCTCAATATCAAAGACAACATAAGTCGCATCCTTAAGATTCTTATCTCCCTTTCCATATGTAATATGTAGCTTATTATCATCAATATAATCTAGGTCACATCCATAAAGTGGCTTTACAGATTTATCCTTTTCAGTCGCATGGAAAATATCTGATATAACATAAACTCCGTTATGATCAGTAAATCCCATAGCCTTATGTCCCCATGCCTTTGCGCACTTGATATAATCTGATGCCTCATTTAATCCATCAAAATTAGAAAGCTTAGTATGAACACAAAGCTCAACTCTCTTAACAGGGGCGTCATCATGACCATAATTAATACTCTTTACACCCATAACATCAAGTGTTGAAACACTTAATAAGACATCACGCTCATATTGATCATACTCAACACGACCAGTAATTTCACAATTGATAAACTTACCCTTTGAAACAGATTCAGCTATTTCATTATATTTTTGAAGATTATTATCTCCTCTTACAAAGGCCTTAATTTTAATTGAATCAGTTTCATCTGTAATAGCTCCAATAAAAAGCTTTGCCCTCTTTAAATCTCTAACCTCAGCCTTAAAAATAGTACCAACTACCTTAAATAGGGCAGGACCAACCTCATTTTGAAATTTTGAAAGACCCTCCATATCAGAAGGTATATTTTTGATCTCATAGGTATTATATGAAAACTTAAAGTTCTTATCCTTTTTAATAGACATTTCCTTAGCCTTTTCTTGTTCAGAAAGGCGGGCTTTAATCTCACGAAGCTCAAGCTCCTCCTTTTTCTCTAAAAGAGCCCTAGCCTCTAATGTTTTTTTCTTTTCCTCTTCAGATTCCTCGATTTTTACAAAAACCTTTAAGCCATAAAGAGAATTAAGATCCTTCTCTAATTCAGATGCGATATTAAGATTTGCATCTGTAATTTCATCAACAAAAACAGTAATTATATTCCCACTATATTCCTTTTTGAATTCCTTAAATGGTTCAATCAATGTAGTCTGTTTTAATTTCTCATCAATACAGAAATCAAGATATTCAATTATAGAATCGCTATCAAGCTCATTTTTATTATATTTAACATTAAGTTTAACATGTGATTCTGCATTCTCGAACAAACTATTATTTTTAGAATAAAAATCTTGACGCTCATGTAAGGTTAAAGCCTTATCAATTGTAACGTCAAGATTAAATGTCTTAGTTTTCTTTTCAAGAACGATACGATCTAATGTTAAGCTATTATGTTCAAAATCAAAAGCCTTAGCTTCCTTTAGTGAATCAATATAGCTCATAAAATCTTCCCCTTCTTTTTATTGTTGTATATCTGTTTTCTTAACCCTAACTATATTTCTTGAAGCAATACCCATAAATATAAATGAAATAATAACTCCTAAATAGAAAAGATATGAAAAATTAATTAAAGCTCCCACAATATACGCTACAAAAGTCCAACTCATTGCATATACCGCAATTCTTCCTCTTATCCTTCTTGGAAGGAATGGATTAAAATATTGTCCTGTATATATTAAAATTAAAAGAACAACTCCAAACTCAATAAGCATTGAAACAAGTGCTGTAGCTAGCTGTGTTGGCACAACATGTGCTTTATATGCATCGTATGCGACATTAATTAAATCAAGAAGCTTATAAACTTCAGCAAATGACTTTTGCTGAACCAAAGAAAAATCAAGTGATGAATCAGTAAGTGAATTATAATAAACTGTCTTTAATGTAGCCTCACTTGATGTTCCACCCTCATAAACAACTACATAATATTCCTCATAAAATACTAGGCTTAATGTAGCCTTAGTTTCCTTTGTATTAAAGGCTACTGCCATACCACCATCAGAATAATATCCTACATTTGAGCTATTAAGCTTATTATCCTCAATTTTGTATGAAATTGAAGAATCATTATATATCTCCTGATATAGCTCTGTGGCATCAGAATATAATACACCACCAACATTTGTATATTGAACAATAGATGGTGTAGCACACAATACGAACATTAAAACAAAATACAAAATAACTCTCCATAGCTTATCAGCTAAATACTTGCCAATAAACTTTGGTCTAAATAGACTATCTAATAAACGCATACCATACCATCCTTTCTATCATATTGTTTAGCAATTAAGATTATAACATAAATTTATGTTAAATACACCAATAAATATGATAAAATTAAATTGGTGATTTTATAATGCTAATGAATGATGAAAAGCACTACAACACATTAAGTGCATACTATAAGCAAAAATATAATAACAAGGTATGTAAGATTTCCTTAAACGCTGGATTTAGCTGCCCAAACAAGGATGGTAGTAAGGGATTTGGTGGATGTAGCTACTGCTCAAAAAGCGGTTCTGGTGATTTTGCAGGAAATAGATATGAGCCTCTTGAAATACAATTTAATAAAATTAAAGCTATAATGACTAAAAAATGGCCAGATGCCTATTTCATACCATACCTTCAAGCAAACTCAAATACATATAAGCCTCTTAATGAGCTTAAAAAAATATATGAGCCTCTTCTTACAATAGACCCTAAGGTCATAGGATTATCTATAGCTACAAGATGTGATTGCCTTGAGGATGATAAAATTGAATATCTTGCAGAATTAAATAAAATAAAGCCTATACAAATAGAGTTAGGGCTTCAAACAATACATGAAGAAACTGCACAACTTATAAATAGAGGACACACATTAGATGAGTTTAGTCAATGTGTAAAAAAGCTTAGAGAAAAAAATATAGAGGTTGTAGTACATATCATAAATGGTCTTCCATATGAAACAAAGGAAATGATGATAGAGACTGCAAAATATTTAAACACACTTGATATTCAAGGTGTAAAAATACATTCTCTTTTAGTTTTAGAGGGAACAAAAATGGGAGAGGATTACAAAAAGAATCCTTTCCCAATACTAACACTTAATGAATATAGAGATATTGTAATTGAGCAAATAAGAAATCTCAACTCAAATATCATCATTCACCGCCTTGCGGCTGATGGTGTAATAAATGATTTAATAGCACCTAAATGGACCATCAAAAAGATGGTTGTAATGAATGAAATAGATAAGGAAATGAGAAAACTTAACGCATGGCAGGGAGATTATATTTTAGGGAATTCCTGATAAAATATAGAATACCTGTCATTAAATACCTCTTTATTAATTGTCTCAGATATTTCAGGACAAATAATACTAAAAATAATTAAAAAGCGATGTGCCTCATCCTTTGATATATTGTGAGGTAGGACAAAGCTTTTAAAGAATGTCAAAATTGTCTTAGTAAGCTTTACAATTTCAAATTGTTCTAAAAGCTTATTACAATTCTTAACAAATTCAGTAAAATAAATATTATCAAATGCTTGATTTAAGAAAGGCTCCTCAAAGGCCTTTTTTATTTCCTGAAGCATTCCCTTATATAAATCTAAGGCCTCTAATGTTTCTTTTAAATCATCACTATGAGAATTATTACTTAAAAGATATAGCCTATACGCATCACTTGAATATCTTTCTAGTATTTCATTTACAAATGAAACACCAAGCCTCTGCTGCTCTCCTAAGGAATCAATATCCATAGGACTATCATTTATAACAAATATCTTCTTATATGGATTATATTCCTTGCCAATATCCTTAAAATACATATTAAAAATTATATTATATAAAACTTCTTCAAAGGCAGTATCAGCATAAAGAATACCAATAGTCTCATTAAAATCATTATAGATAGAGCTACTATTATAAAAATCATCTCCACCAGTAAGAGAATCATACATCTTAGCATATATATTTGATAAGCCTAGAACAAATCCTCTGTTGAATGTCATCTTTGAAAGCTGAATTCTATTATCAAGCTTATCCTCATTAAAGGCACAAGGCTTAAATCTATTATTAAAATATATTGGGTAATACATATCATCAAGAACTGTAATTTCACCTAGGTAATCAACACCTGCAGGAATTAAAATACCAAGATCATTGTAGGATGTAATAATTAAATCCATATCTCTAGGCTTTAAATATATACTTCCCATTCCCTCTTGAATAAACGCATTACATACCTCTTCACGACCCATATCCTCACTCAATCCATCAAGGAAATCTGATTGAACAAGTATTCTATCATCATCAAGGCAGATATTTGGATCAAGACCAAGTGATGAGGCGAACATATAATCAAGAGTATCTATTGTAGGAATTCCTACATGAATAGCCTCATCATATTTATATGATGCGAAAACATAAATATCCTTAAATGTTAATGGATTTTTCAAAACAACTCCTGTAAAACAATCCATATCACTTTCCTCAAGAACATAATTTGAAACACTAATATACTCATCTGGTGTAGTATACATTAAGACATCAATAAGCTTAGGATTTAATGCTATAAAGGAAATACCTCCTATAAGCTCTGGATTATCTAGGTCAGCCTTAATAGAAAAATCATGATTTTTAATATTAATGCTAAGACCCTTTTTACATCCTAGGAAATCAAATATTTTATTCTTTATTTCATCATCAACCTTTAAATCATTAATATTTTTAATAAGCCCATCAAATTTTGATAAATCAATTACAAAGACATCCATAGTCTTTACATATGCATCCTCTTTGCTATCCTTAAAAACATATTTATCATTTACAAGCTCAACACATGATCTAGGATATACTTGATGTGAGGTAAAATCTGTAAATACCTCTTTTCTCTTAAGCTTAATATAGCCCTTGCTATACATTTCCTTAAATATTTGCTGAACAAATTTTATACTAGTATTATCACTAAGTGATATTTCCTTCTCCGAATCAAAGCCAACATTAAGATCACATAGCTCAAGCCTATGTGTTCTTCTAAGTGCTTCTATTCCCTCTCCTCTTAATCTAGAATAGGAATAGGTTATATCATTTAAATTATTACAAATCACAGGATACATTACATTATATCCCTTCATTCTATAAGCCTTATTTAGGACATCAGAAAAAATGGTAGGAAATAGGTTTTTATTATTAAAGCCATTATTAACTACCTGGTATGGAGTTGTATAAAGATATCTTTTTGGTTTAAATCTATCATGCTCTATTTTAAAAACACGCTTATTATTCCAGTCATTATAGAGTTCTCCCATCTTCTCCTCACCACCTATAATTAAATTATACATTTAAAGACCTTAAATTAAAAGAAAAAAGGAATGAATTTGTTGGGTACCCAATAATTTGGACTAGATAATTTAATATTATGATTGTGATAAGGATTGTTGTCTATATTGAAGTGGACTCAATCCTTTTCTTTTTACATTTATTCTTTCTTCATTGTACCATTTGATATAATCTTCAATAGCTTTTTTAAGATCATCAATGGTTTTAAACTCATATTCATGACCATAATACATTTCATTCTTTAAGATGCCAAAGAAGTTTTCCATCAAAGAATTATCCATACAATTTCCTTTTCTAGAGAATGATTGCTTTATACCTCTAGATTTAAGCCATAAACCATATTGCTTCATTTGATATTGCCATCCTTGATCAGAATGGAATATTAATCCTTCAAGATTTTCGTATTGATTAAATGCTTTATCTATCATTCTTTTAGTTTGATCAAAATTAGGATGTCTTGATAAATCATATGCTATTATTGAACCATCATACATATCCATTATTGGTGATAAGTAAAGCTTACCATCTTTATGTTTGAATTCTGAAACATCAGTAGTCCACTTTTGATTAGGTGCTGTTGTTTCAAAATGCCTTTTAAACGTTGTTTTATGCTTTTCTTCATCTACTATTTTTTCTAGAAGAAGATTCTCTTTTGGTTCACCATTGTCATTCTTGTATGAATGATATTTTCCATTCTTACCTTGAATACCAAATATACCAAGTTCATGCATAATGCGTTGCACGCGTTTATGGTTAATTCGTTTATCAGAATTATTGTTTAAAACTAATGTTATACGCTTAAAACCATATCTACAATGTGATTTTTGATATATATCAAGAATATTATCACGTAATTCTTTATCTCTTAATTCTTTGTCTTTTAATGCCTTCAATCCATAATAATAGCTAGACTTAGCTATTCTACATATTTTTAATAAATCAGCTAGAGGAAATCTATGCCTTAGCTCATTAATTGTTTTTACTTTTTCCTCGTTTGACGGTTCTGACGTTCTTGAACTAAGGCTTGGAGTTTTTTTAAGCATTCGTTCTCCATTTGTAGCTGATAGTTTTCTTTACGAAGTCTATTTAATTCTTCGCGTTCGGCATCTGTTATAGGTGCCATTGTTTCATTAGTAGAAGTTACATCTTTAGTTTGATTCTTTCTTGGTCTTCCCATTCTCGAGACACCTGGCCTTCCTCGTTTATCTATAAGACCATTATAACCTAACTTTTCATATTTTGAAATCCATTGCTCAATTACTGAATACCTAACATTTAACTCAATTGCTAATGATGATTTACTTTCACCAGCATAATAACGATTTATAATTGTCATTTTTTCATCAATAGTAGTTGATTTGGATTTTCCATGTAATATTCCTTCTAAACCATGTTTAACATAGCGTCTTACAATATTATTCATAGCACCTTTTGAATAGTTGAACATACTTGCTATTGTCCAATAGCTATATCCTTGTTCTACTAATTTTGCTATCTCTTTTAAATCTTCATCTTTTAATCTCATAATAAAAAGTACCCCTCAGTCTTTCTAGATTTACTCTAGTCCAACTTTAGGGGTACTCTTCAATTTCTTCATTCCATAATATATTTTAAAAATTACTTAGCTTGTTCTGCCTCAATGTAATTTACAAGGTCTTGAACTGTCTTAATATTTTGAGCTGCATCATCAGAAATTGATACATTAAACTCATCCTCTAAAGACATAATAACCTCTACGGCATCAATAGAATCAGCTCCAAGATCCTCCTTTAAATTAGCTTCAGGAGTTACCTTATCAGCCTCAACGCTTAGCTCATTTACAATAATTTCTTTTACCTTATCAAAAACCATTTTTTTACAAATCCTTTCCCAAAAATCTAACTAGATTTTACCAAATATAGCTATATTTGTCAATTATTTGTAAATATATTGATTAACAATTGCCTCAAGCATTTCTTGACGTCCAGAATTATTTAGGATTTGATCATTTGCAAGTGCATATTTAGACAATGCTTCAAAATCAGTCTTACCTGATACTATTTGAGCTCCAATACCACTATTATATGATGCATAACGCATATCCTTGAAGTTTTCAAGTACCTTATCCTCGTATAGGGCTGCGGCTACCTTTAATCCCTTAGCAAATGTATCCATACCTGCAATATAGGCAATTAAAAGATCATCTGTTTCAAAGGATCCTCTTCTGACCTTCGCATCAAAATTAAGTCCTCCAGGATTTAAGCCACCTGCAAGTATAACCTCATACATTGCCATTGTCGCATCATAGATATTTGTTGGGAATTGATCTGTATCCCAACCAAGAAGCATATCTCCTTGATTTGCGTCAATTGAACCTAATGCTCCATTAATTCTTGCCATATTAAGCTCATGCTGGAATGTATGTCCTGCAAGAGTTGCATGGTTAGCCTCAATATTAACCTTGAAATATTTTTCAAGATTATATTTTCTTAAGAATCCAAGTACAGTTTGAGTATCAAAATCATATTGATGCTTTGTTGGCTCCTTTGGCTTTGGTTCAATTAAAAATTGACCCTTAAATCCAATCTTTTTAGCATAATCTACAGCCATTTGAAGGAAGCGTGCAAAATTATCAAGCTCTAAGTCAGTCTTAGTATTTAGAAGTGTTTCATATCCTTCTCTTCCACCCCAGAATACATAATTTTCTCCACCAAGCTTTTTAGTTATATCAATGGCCTTCTTAACAGAAGCTGCTGCATATGCAAATGCATCTGCATTGCATGATGTAGCAGCGCCATGAACAAATCTCTTATGATTAAATAAATTAGATGTTCCCCATAAGCACTTAATTCCTGTTTCCTTCATTTTTTCAAGCATATAGTCTGAAATCTCATCTAATGCCTCATGGAAATCACTAAGCTTCTCACATGGATAAGCAATATCTAGGTCGTGGAAGCAAAAATATTCAATTCCAAGCTTCTGCATGAATTCAAATCCAGCATCAACCTTATTCTTTGCCATCTTCATTAAATCCTTATGCTTCCATGGTCTATCCATAGTAGGACCTCCAAATTGATCCTCACCCATAGCTCCTAGTGTATGCCACCATGACATAGCAAATCTTAGATGCTCCTTCATTGGCTTTCCAAGAACTAACTCCTCTGCATTATACTCCTTAAATGCTAATGGGTTCTTAGACTTAGGTCCCTCATATTTTATTCTTCTTACCTGTGAAAAATATTTTTTCATTTACTTAATCTCCTTTTCCATTTCAAATAATATCTTATTTTGCTTATAAAGCATTTTATAAACCTCAAAATATTTTAAATAAGCTCTATAATCATTAAGCCTTGGCTCAAATGAATCACGAAGTGTGATTATTTTCTTACATGCATCCTCAACATCAGAATATATGTTATCAGCTACCATCGCAAGTATTGCGACTCCTAAGGCTCCTGCCTCATCTAAATCAACTCTTGATACAGTATGATTTAGCATAGATGCTAAAATCCTACACCATTTAGGATTTCTAGCTCCTCCACCTGATATTAAAACCTTTGATGGAGTAAATCCTAAAAGGCTATAGCAATCCTTCATAGAATATGAAATACCCTCTATTACAGCCTTTGTCATCATATCCTTTGTTGTATTATTACGAATACCTATAAACATTCCTGTTGCGTTAGGATCAAGATTTGGAGTTCTTTCACCCATTAAATATGGAAGATATATTAATCCATTACATCCAGCAGGAATATTATCTATATTACGAGTAATATAATCATATGATGAAAGACCATCTGCCTTAGCTAGGGAGGCCTCATATTGACATAGATTTTCCTTATACCACTTTAAGCTATTACCACAACCATTTGTAACACCCATAGTATGATATTTATGTGGTAGGGCATGATGGAAATATTGTAATCCATTATTCTTAATCTCTAAATCCTTTAATGACGCAAATACAACTCCACTAGAACCAAGAGTAATTGAAACATCCTTGCATCCTACAATACCATTACCAATCGCAGAGGCTGCTTGATCTCCTGCACCTCCTACAACGAAGGTTGTTGTTTTAATACCTGTTTCTTCACTGATTTTTTCCAAAATTGTACCTGTTATATCTGCAGATTCTACAATTTCAGGAAGTATTTTTCTATCAATTCCAAAATATGTAAGTATCTCATCTGAATAACATTCATTTTTAAGATCTACCATTTGCATACCTGAGGCGTCACTATATTCAGTTTTAAACTGTCCTGTTAAAACATATCTAATATAATCCTTTGGAAGCATTACCTTATCAATTTGCTTATAAATATCAGGCTCATTATTCTTAACCCATAAAAGCTTAGCTAAGGTAAATGCTGGCATCGGGTTATTACCTGTTATTTCTCTTATCTTATCTTCTCCAAAGGCTTTAATTTCTAAAGCCTCACGGACAGTTCTATTATCACACCAGATAATAGAGTTTCTTAAAATATTATCATCTTTATCAAGCAATACAAGACCATGCATTTGACCAGATAATCCAATACCTCTTATTTCATCAGGATCAACACTAAGCGCTATATCCTTTAAAACACTTATAGCCGCATTCTTCCAATCATTAGGATCCTCTTCTGCATACCCATTCTTTGGGGTAATAATATCATATTCATAAGATGAGGTCTTATGAATATGACCTAAGCGGTCAAAAAGAACTGCCTTTGTTGAAGAAGTCCCAATATCCATTCCTATATAATATTTCATTTTTTCACCTCTAAAAACGCTATCATATTATTTATTATACAAAAAAAGAGAGAATTTTTCTCTCTTTTTAATAATTTTATTCAATTGTTATATTATTTGATACCATTGTTTAATTCACCTTCGATGATTCTAGATATATTTTGAAGCATTTCATATGCTTCATCTAATAAATCTAGATATTCCTCTAGAAGTGGTGTATTTATAATATCCTCTTTGATAGCCTTAAGTCTTTTTTCATCTAATGCGGCTTGATTTACTAAATCATAATGCTTAGCATTAACAAGATTTTTTTGAATGCTTTTCATCTCTAAAATCTTATTTTTAAGCTCTGGATTATTATCTATAATTTTCTCAAGCTCATGAAGCCTTTTTACAAAAGGAAGATTTGAAATAGCATTTATAAGCTCTTCTTTTGGCTTATCTATATTATTCATCGCAAAGCTCTCCTACAATAAACCAAGTCTTAGCCTCTGTTACCTTAACCTTAACCTCAGTACCAACTATATCCTTATTTTTAGCCTTGAAATGGCATAGCTTATTATGACGTGTATATCCACACATCATATCAAGACCATTCTTACTTTCACCATCAACTAAAACCTCTACTACCTCACCGATAAATCTTTCATTTCCCTTTAAGGCATATTCATTTACTAAATCATTTAGCTTATAAAGCCTTTGATCCTTTTCCTCTGGTGTTACATTATCCTTCATCTTAGCCGCAGGTGTACCCTCTCTTGGAGAATATACAAATGTATAGGCTCCATCAAACTCGCAATATCTTACAAGATCTAGAGTATGATTAAATTGCTCCTCTGTTTCATTTGGGAATCCTACAATAATATCTGTTGTAATAGCAATTCCTGGTACTCTTCTCTTAAGCTCATCTATTATATAATGGTATCTTTCCATTGTATATTTACGATTCATTGATTTTAAAATATCATCATCACCTGACTGAACAGGTAGGTGAAGCCATGGAATTACATGCTTGCATGTAGCCATTGCGTTTATTGTTTTTTCATCAAAATCTCTAGGATGAGATGTTGTATATTTAATTCTATCTATACCTATCTTGTCTAAATCTTGTAATAAATCTCCAAATGAATAATCATCATATTTATCCTTACCATAGGCATTTACATTTTGTCCAAGAAGGGTAATTTCCTTATATCCTAATTCCTTAAGTTCCTTAACCTCATTGATAATATCCTCCTTATCACGAGATCTTTCCTTACCTCTTGTATAAGGGACAATACAATATGTACAGAACTCATCGCAACCAAACATAATATTTACCCAAGCCTTATGCTTAAGCTGACGCTTTACAGGAGCTCCCTCAAGTATACTTCCTTGAGTTGATAATACCTCTATTACCTTGCTCTTTGACATATATGCTTCATATAATAGCTTTGGAAGATTTCCAATATTATGTGTTCCAAATATTAGGTCAATATGAGGATATGATTCCATTATCTTTTGAGTAGCCTCAGGCTCCTGTGGCATACATCCAGATATTCCAATTATCATATCAGGATTAGTTTTCTTCATACCCTTAAGTCTTCCAAGTACTCCCCATACTCTATTTTCTGCATTTTGTCTTATTGCGCATGTGTTTAAAATAACGACATCTGCATTATATTCATCATCGCTTTTTGTATATCCTAATTGCTCAAGGATTCCTATCATAACCTCAGAATCGGCTTCATTTCCTTGACAACCATATGTTAAAACACTATATGTTTTTCCATTTCCAATACCCTTATATTGTTCCTTTAGGGTATAAAAAACCTTTAATGTTTCCTCTTTTCTACGATTACGTGCCTCTTGAAGTGATGGCACACTAAGCTTAATCTTCCTCATATAAAATCACCGCCTTCTATTATAATATAATAGGGAAGAAAAAAGCAATTAAAAAATTACTCTTTAATTGCTCCTATTCTTTCAATTGTATTCTTATGACCATTTATATCAAGTATTACTGCGTTAAATTGTAATGCAGTATCCTCTGTTACATTTGTTGGAGTATATATACCTGTTCTAAATCTTTCGATTATAGCATTAGCATCATCTCCAAGAACACCATTTAATGGCCCTGTCATTCCAATATCAGTTACATATAGAGTTCCCTTTGGAAGAACTCTTGCGTCTGCCGTTGGTACATGTGTATGTGTTCCTACTATTGCATCTACCTTACCATCAAAATCTAAGCCAAAGGCTATTTTTTCTGATGTAGCTTCAGCATGCATATCTACTATAATATAATCTGTTTTACCCTTTACATCTGATAATATTTTATCCATTACTGTAAAAGGATTATCTAGTGACATATTATTCATATATACTCTTCCAAGTAAATTAACAATTGTAATCTTCTTTTCATTATAATTTAGAGTAAGATATCCTGCACCTAAATTAGAATTAAAATTAGCAGGTCTTATGACCTTTGAATCATTAATATAATTTTTGATATCTCTTTGAGAGAATGTGTGATTTCCCATTGTTATTGCAAAAACACCCATCTTCATTAATCTATCATAATCCTTTTTACGAAGTCCCCTACCATTAGTAATATTTTCAGCATTAACTATGATAATATTAATTTTATGATTTTGTCTAATTCTTGGAAGGTTTTGTTCAAGATATAGCAATCCTGCTTCTCCTACAATATCTCCTATAAATAATATTCTCATAAAAATTCAACCCTTCTAATAAAAAGCACCTATACCTTATATGATATAGGTGCATTTTTCTTACTTAGCTACGTCTACTGCACGTGTCTCACGAATAACAGTAACCTTGATAGTTCCTGGGTAATTAAGCTTTGCTTCTACCTGCTCCTTAATCTCTCTTGCAACCTTGATAGTCTCAAGATCATTAATTTGCTCTGGGTTAACAATAACTCTTACCTCACGTCCTGCTTGAATAGCATATGATGATTGAACACCCTTTACGCTATTAGAGATTTCCTCTAGAGCCTCTAGACGCTTTGTATAATTTTCTAAACTATCACTACGAGCACCTGGACGAGCAGATGATAATGCATCAGCTGCAGCTACAAGCACTGCAATTACGCTCTTAGGAGGTACATCCTCATGGTGAGATGCGATTGCATCTATAACCTCCTTAGGCTCATGATACTTTTGAGCTAGCTCTACACCAATTTCTACATGTGAACCTTCAACCTCATGGTCTACTGCCTTTCCAATATCATGTAGTAATCCTGCTCTACGAGCAAGCATTTCATTTTCACCAAGCTCAGCAGCAAGCTTTCCTGCTAAGAATGATGTTTCTAATGAATGCTGTAATACATTTTGTCCAAATGATGTACGATAATATAATCTACCTACTAAACGAACTAAATCAGGATGAAGCTTTCCGATTCCAGCCTTAAATATAGCTTCCTCTCCACGCTCACGAATATCCATCTCAATTTCGTTACGACATCTTTCAACAACCTCTTCAATTCTAGCTGGATGGATTCTTCCATCACTTACTAGCATCTCAAGAGATTTCTTAGCGATTTCACGACGAATAGGGTCGAAGCAAGATACAACTACTGCATCTGGTGTATCATCAATAATTAAATCTACACCAGTCATAGTCTCTATTGCTCTAATATTACGTCCCTCACGTCCAATAATACGTCCCTTCATTTCATCTGATGGGATTGTAACTGTTGTAACAGTTGTTTCACCAACAGTCTCTCCTGCATATTTCTGGATAGCCATTGATAAAATATTTTTAGCATTGTTTCTAACCTCATTACGAGCCTTATCTTCCTCTTCCTTGATATATGCTGCAATTTCTGTAGCCATATCCTCCTTAACACGCTCCATAATAAGCTTAGAAGCTTCCTCCTTAGATAATCCAGAAATCTCAACAAGCTTTTTCTCTTGTTGCTCTAACGTTCTTTCCACTTTGTTATTTAGTTGTTCTAATTCAATTTTCTTTTCATCTAATTTTGATTCTTTAACATTTAATAATTCTTCACGACGATCTAGATTTGAACTACGTCTATCTAAAGAATCCTCACGTTGATTAATCTTATTCTCTAATTCAACGACTGTTTGCTTTCTCTCTCTGATATCCTGTTCAGCATCCTGCTTCATAACGAATATCTCTTGCTTAGTTTCAGCAATGGATTCTTTCTTAATACGGTCACACTCAGCCTGGGCATTCTCAATAAGCTTATCAGCAGCTTCCTTACCCTTTAAAAATGCATTTTCATCAGCCTTAGCCTTTAGCTTCTTACCAATGAATAGTCCAGCAAGTGAACCAACAGCTAAACACAAAATGAAGCCTACGATCATTCCAATAATTAGTCCTGTACCAATTAGGAACATTCTTACACCTCCACTTTTGTCTTTATTAAAATTTTAAATATAATTAAATGTATTAAATTACATTTCAAATTCCATTTATTATTATAACTTATAAAAGCGTTTTAGTCAATGCAATATACTCTCTTAATTTAATTAAAAAACTCCTATTTTTTTCTTGTAAATACTCCTTTATTATATTAAAATTATATTATAATTAAAAGAAAAGGTGATCAATATGTCATACCTACAGGATGATAAGAATAGATCATTTGACTCGCTTGATGAAAACTATTCATCACTTACTATAGATGAAGAGATAAAATCAAATGAGGATATAGTAAATAAAAATACAAAGCCTAAAAAGCAAAAAGCATTTGTAAGCAAGATTAATAAAGAGAATAAAATCGCAACAAAAATATATAAGACTAGAAAGTTTCTTATAATAGGAGCATTCCTATTATTCATATTAATAACTATTCCAGTCGCATATATTGTTGAATACAATATTACTAAGGTTGAGCTATTCCCAAGTGATAGCTACAACTATCTATCAAGCCCATCAAAGCTTGATGATTTTGATTTTGATTTTTATGCAACATATTATGCTGAGCCTAACGATGAGGAGGATACGCATGATATAACATTTAGCGCTACAGCTAACAATTTTAGCTCTAGCTATTCATATAAATCAATTACAATGACTGTAGCTATAGGAGATAGACATTGGACTAATAATTATAAGGAAGGTAGTTCAAGGACAATTAAGTCTTCTGCCACTTCATCATCTTCCGCAGGCTCTGTAACCTATACATTATCTGATTATTCATTTGAATATCCAAAATCAAAATGGTTATTTGTAAAAATAAACCATCCAACAGTTTGGGTATTACTTGAATATACTAGAACTAAATCATCATCTTCTACTGAAACTATGGCTTATGTCTTAACATATAGCTATAATGATTGGTATAAGAGTGGAGTAACAGAATTAGAATAAAAGCCTAATCTTAGGCTTTTTATTTTGAAGGAGGAAAATTAATGGATACAGAGGAATTTGTATTATATTCATTAAAATGCCGTGAGGATTTTTTAAATATCCTATCCGATTTAAAAGAAACAAATATGGAAATGATTCCAAGGGGTGAGGATTCATTTTATCTTAAAAGGGTTTATGAGGAATATGAGAAATATCTACATAAGCTTTATGATGATTATAAGGCTATGTATAATATTGATGTGGATTTTCTTGATATCACATATGATTTTCTTACAACAATAAAGGAACAATCAGAGGATTCAACATATATTACAAGAGATGAAAGATGCCTGCATCTTACATGTGTGGAATATAATATTATTGTTGATATTCATAAGTTCTGTTATGAATTATTTAGTATAAATCACGAATTAAGAGAAAAGGACTTCTTCCATGGTACATGGCTTACAGGACTTTTAAGAGAGGGTAAGACAACAGTGGAAGAATTCCGTAATGAATCATATTATGATATAGATAATTTTAATCATATTACCCTTCCTGATGATACAAAATATCTTGATGATAGTAAGATGATAGATATTTATTTACTTGCGGAGGTATCAGATATAAAGGAGGGTAAGGATTATGATGATTTTTTCGCACTTTTATACACTCTTCGTCGTCAAGGATATGTTAGTCAAACACTTTATAGATATTTCATAACACTTGAGGATGTACTTAGAATGAAGAAAGGAATAATTAAGGATATAAGCTATACTATAATTATTTGCTGTATAATACTAAGTGTTGGAATATTTTTTGCATATGAAATGATATATTAAAACAAGTGGAAGATTTCTTCCACTTGTTTTTATTCCTGCTGTAATAATGTTACATCACTGAAGTTTCCTGAATATGTCTTAAGTAATGCTTCCTCTGTCATATTCTTCTTTTCTTCACCAGATATATCAAGCACTACCTTACCTGCATTTAAAATAATAAGCCTATTACCATATTTTAATGCTGTTTTAAGGTTATGAGTAATCATAAGGGTAGAAATACCCTTTTCTCTTACAATTCTATCTGTAATTTCCATTACAATTTCTTGTGTCTTAGGATCAAGGGCTGCGGTATGCTCATCTAAAAGTAAAACCTTTGGATTAGAGTTTGTAGCCATATATAGAGTAAGAGATTGTCTTTGTCCTCCTGATAGCTCTTTTGCGGCTGTATCAAGCTGATTTTCAAGACCAAGACCATATGATTTAAGCTCTTGGGTAGCCTCATCATTATATTCTCTTTTCTTCATAAATGATACCCTACCCTTAGTAGATAGGAGCATATTTTCAAAGACAGAAAGGTTTGGAGCTGTACCCCTTAATGGATCCTGATATACCACTCCAATTTCTTTAGCACGCTTATGCTGAGGAATTCCGTTTAAAAGCTTATCATCAAGATAGATTTCTCCACTATAATCAACAGTACCTAACAAGGCATTAAATAATGTAGATTTTCCTGCACCATTTGAACCTAATATGCAGATAAAATCTCCATCATTAACCTCAAGATTAAATCTCTTTAATACAATCTTTTCCATAGGAGTTCCTTGGTTAAAGCCAACAGTTAGATTCTTTATTCTAATCATTTGACTCCACCTCCATTAAATCCTGATCTAGATTTGCAATATTTCTATTCTTCCTCTTTTTATAATCACTAACAAGCCTTGATAAAAGCATTATTAAAACAATTAATGACGCAGTTATAAGGTGAAGATATTCAGTATTTATAAAATCAATACGAAGAGCAATAGCATAGATAAATCTATAGATTAATGAACCTATAAATATACCTAATAGCATTATGTTTAGGTTATGTGTTCTAAATACTACTACCTCTCCTATAATAATTGTTGCGACTCCAACAACCATCATTCCCTTTTCCATACTAGTAGCAAATGATGCCTGTTGCATTACAAAAAGTGAACCTGCAAATGCAACTAAGGCATTAGATATGGCAAGACCAATTATTTTCATTTTATCTGTTGATATACATTGAGTTTTAGTCATTTGCTCGTTATCTCCACAGGCTCTAATAGAAAGACCTAGCCTTGTTTTAAAGAATAATGCTAATAATACTCCTACAAGTAGGGCTATTAAAACCATTACTACCATCTTTATAGCCTCACCATTTCCTGTAAGAGTAAATAGTGTTACACCCTTATTTCCAGAAAGTCCAATAGATGTGTAAGTAAATCCATCCTTTTTAATTACTAAAAGATTAATAGTGTAGAAGGCAGTAAGTGTTAAAATACCTGCCAATACACTATTTATCTTAAGCTTAGTATGAAGGAGTGCTGTAATAATACCAGCGAATGCTCCTCCAAGCATAGAACAAATGATAGCAAGGAATGGTAGTATATTATGGTTAATATTTAATATCCCACTTTTACATATCATACCTGTAATTGCAGCCCCTAGGGCATAAGAGGCTTCAACTGTTAAATCTGTTATATTTAATATTTTAAATGATAAAAACACACCAAAGCCTAGTATCGCAAATACTGCGGCAATCGTTATGGTGTCCATTATAGTGCTAGCACTCATAATATCCCCCTTATTCTATTATTCATTTTTGAATAAATCAGTACCTCTTGCGCGAATATCTGCTGTAACTAATGCATCATACTTAGAGCATTTTGCGAAGAATCCACTATTATAATATAGATTTAAATCTGCCTCGTCATTGAAATACTTAACCTCTACATCAGATACTGCCTTTCTATCACGAACAATTTGTAAAACCTGCTCTCCTGTATATGTAGCAAGAGCGCTATAGCTTACAGAAT
>JAEEGL012096360.1_pt1 | contig 19902 bp, 18 predicted proteins | sample 9134231 | NCBI WGS metagenome assembly JAEEGL01 (sample SAMN16246548, study PRJNA631951) | gut metagenome | biome: gut microbiome; feature: rumen; material: fiber-attached | host: Bos | place: Iran: Karaj | collected 2018-10 | reverse complement strand
GTGCGATTTACGATGAGAAGGCGCAGGACGAGTGTACGATCACTGTCATTGCAACCGGTATTGTAGAAAAAGACAAGGCGCCCGTGAAGCCGGCAACAAGCGGAGCATTCCGTCCGGGAAGTCCTTTCGGCGGACAGAGCAATTACACAGCTTCCCAGGCAAGACCTGCTTTCAAGACCCAGGAAGACAATGCGCCGCAGCAGCGCAAGACCAATGACGGCGTACAGCTGGGCTTCGGCTTTGGCGGAAGCGGACGCTCTGCCCAGCCGGCACAGCAGCCCGCAGCAGCTCCTGCAGCACAGCAGCCGGCACAGCCCGCCGCGCAGGGGCAGACCTCGGCGGAATATCCTTTCCGTCCGCAGATGAATAAGGATATCTCCATTGATATCCCTGATTTCCTGAAGAACAGAAGATAATTACCGGAAGACAGTTTATTGAATGGCAAGGCATCGGGTTGCAGTTATGCAGGCGGCCCGATGCTCCTTTTATTAAAGGCTTGGGAGGGATATGGATGAAAAACTATAATATCGCGATTCTGGGAGCTACCGGAGCTGTAGGAAGACAGATGATCAAAGCACTGGAAGAGTATGAGATCCCGGTGGGAGAGCTGAAACTGCTGGCCAGCGCACGGAGCGCGGGCTCTGTCATGCAGTTCCGCGGACAGGACATTACCATTCAGGAAGCCACGGAAGACAGCTTTGAGGGCATGGACTTCGTACTGGGCGCTGTCAAGAATCCCATGGCAAAGAAATTTGCGCCGGCCATCGTCAAAGCGGGGGCCGTCTTCATTGACAACAGCTCCGCCTTCCGTATGGACCCGGATGTGCCGCTGGTAGTGCCGGAGATTAATGGGGCGGATGCACTGCAGAACAAGGGCATCATCGCGAACCCCAACTGTTCTACGATCATCACGCTGATGGCAGTGGCCGGGATTTCAAAAATATCCCCGATTGAAAGTATGGTGGCCTGCACCTACCAGGCAGTATCCGGAGCCGGACAGGAAGGCCTTTCCGAACTGGAGAACCAGATCCGTGACCTGGCGGAAGGCAAGGAAGTACAGTGCAAGGTATTCCCGACACAGATCGCCATGAATGTGATTCCTTTCATCGCCGGAATGACCGAAAACGGCTATACGGAAGAAGAAATGAAAATGCAGAATGAAGGACGGCGTATCCTGCATCTTCCGGAGCTGAAGGTCACCTGTACCTGTGTACGTGTTCCGGTAATGCGGTCCCATTCCATTGCCGTCAGCGTTTACACAAAGGAACCTGTCAGCGTGGAAGCTGCAAACGCGGCCATTGCTGCATATCCCGGCTGCCGCCTGATTGAAGATTATCAGGGCAGATGCTATCCCACACCGCTGGATACCAGCGACCAGGATATTGTATGGGTGGGCCGTGTCCGTAAGGACCTTACCAGGGAGAACGGACTGACCCTCTGGTGCTGCGGCGACCAGATCCGCAAGGGCGCAGCCAGCAACGCTGTCCAGATCCTGAAAATGCTGATAGCGCAGTAAATACGTAAAAAGACATATAAGGGCAAAAGCAAAACCGCCGCTGCAGATATAAAAATCTGCGGCGGCGGTTTTTCAGCAGAATAAATTGGAGGTTTATTCTTACGCTCAGGAATAAACCGGTAAATAATCGATCATCAGGCAGATTCTGTCTGAAGATAACGGCGGATACATTCCATGCTTTCTTCACTCAGAATGTGCTCGATCCGGCATCCGTCCAGTTCGGCGGTTTCTGGAGAAACGCCCAGTTTTTCAAGAAACGCGATAAGGGCATTGTGCCTTTCATAGATCCAGCTGGCTTTCTGCATTCCCTTCTCTGTGAGTTCAATATAACCGCTGTTGTCCATGGTAATCAGGCCGGAGCTGCGAAGCAGGCTCATGGCGCGGCTGATACTTGGGCGGGAATAATTGAAATGCTCGGCAATATCGATACTCCTGACAGCGCCTTTTTTGGCTTTCAGGATAAGGATGGATTCAAGGTAGTCTTCTCTGGATTCGCTGTGCTGTTCGTTAGTCACTTCTAAATATCCTTTCTCGGCCGGGATCCTGCTGCATGGATTCCCGAATATCATATTCATAGTAGCAATCAATAGAAAATCTGTCAAGAAAGAAAAAAAATTGCTTGACAAACGCTGTTAGCAATGGTAAACTTTGTACATCATAAAGATTAGCTTATGCTAACAAAGGAATCCAAAAAGACGGATTCATTTATATTTTCTATCTGTCATACATGAAGATGTGTGAAACCTTCTTAAATATATGCTGCTAAAACAACACCGCCGCAGATCCGGCGGTGTTGTTTTGTTCTCTGCTTTCGGTTATAATGTGAACCGAATCATTTCGGGACTATAGGAATATCATCATGAAAAAGAGAACAAAAGCAGAACTTGTTATATTTGTCATAGTAGCGGCTATCTATCTTATCAGCCTGATGAGGGACCGTCCGGCGCAGCCGTCTCCTGCGGCATCAACTGCTGCACAGGAAACGCAGGCATCCTTCATTCCGCTGACAGAACCGGTTACTGAAAGCAGCCCGGAGGAAACATTGCCGGGTGAAACCGAAACGGAAACAGAGACAGCGGCCGTTTCCACAGGCAGTACGGAAACCGTTGTTTCTGAGGCGCCTCCTTCTGAGATCGGGGAAGAAATCACCGTTGCAGAGGACGGGGCCTATACTGACGCGGAGCATGTAGCGCTCTATATACACACGTATGGCCGCCTGCCGGATAACTTCATTACCAAGCAGGAAGCAGCAGCTGCCGGATGGGATTCTGAAAAAGGCAATCTGGCAAAAGTTCTTCCCGGCTACAGCATCGGGGGCGATTATTACGGAAACTACGAAAAACTTCTGCCGAAGAAAAAAGGACGGAAGTATTACGAGTGTGATATTGACTACAAAAAGGGAAGACGGGGAGCGAAACGAATCGTTTTCAGCAACGACGGACTTGTCTACTATACGGATGACCATTACCGGAGCTTCACGCTGATGTATGGAGAAGAATAATGAGAAAAATAATACTGGATATGAATGTCCCGCAGTCCAAAGAGGAAGTGCAGGACTACCTGATGGAAAAAATGGGATTTCCGGAGTATTACGGGAAAAACCTGGATGCCCTTTATGATGAACTGACCTCTGTTACATCCCCGACAGCCATTGGATTTTTTATGCCCTGCCCTGAAATGGCCGATATGGACATTGACCTGATGGTATATATAGACCGGGTACGCGAGGTTTTTGGGGATGCCGAGGAAGCCAATCCCGACCTGGCGGTAATTGTCGGGGAGATGCCGGCCGGCGGCTGGGAGGACTGGGATCCGGAGGAAGAAGACTGGGATACTGAAGAAGACTGGGATCCGGAAGGCGAACTGTATGGCGGCTTCGAGTAACTGGTATCTTTATACAAAGCGGGCGGATTTCAGCGGAATTGCCGAACGCTTCGGCATAGATCCCGTAACTGTCCGGGTGCTGAGAAACAGGGACGTTGCGGGAGAGGAGGATATCAGGTATTTACTGCAGGCGGGAATAACGGATCTCTATGATGAAAGCGGGATACCGGATCTGGAAAAGGCAGCGGAACTGATCTGCAAAGCCATAGACGAAGGCGAGCATATCCGCATCGTCGGGGACTATGATATTGACGGCGTGTGTGCGACCTGCATTCTCCTGAGGAGTCTCTCGGGACTCGGGGCAAAGGCCGATCACAGGATTCCGGAAAGAATTCGCGACGGTTACGGCATCAATGCCAATATCGTCCGGGAGGCGATCCGCGACGGAGTGGACCTGATCCTCACCTGCGATAACGGAATAGCCGCGGTGGAAGAACTGGCGCTGGCTAAGGAAGCGGGCATAAAGGTCGTGGTAACCGACCATCATAATGTAAAAGTAAATGAAGACGGCCTGGACCTGCTGCCCCCTGCGGATGCGGTAGTCAATGTGAAGAGGAAGGACAGCCGATACCCCACCAGTGAAATTTGCGGTGCGGTGACCGCGTGGAAGCTGGTTCGCAGGATTTTTGCCCTGAAGCATCTCCCGGAGACGGCCTGGCTTGAGTATCTGGATCTGGCAGCGGTTGCTACAGTTGGGGATGTGATGGAGCTCTCCGGGGAAAACCGGATTATCGTACGGGAAGGACTGAAGCTTCTTAGCGGGGGCAGACGGCCCTGGAAAAAAAACGAATCCGGGGAGGAAGCTGCCTCCGGCTCTTCCAATGCGGGGCTGAAGGCGCTGCTTTCCTGCCTGGAGCTGGAAGGAAAACCCATCAGCACCTATCATGTGGGCTTCATGATCGGTCCCTGTATCAATGCCGGAGGAAGGCTGGAAACGGCAGAGACGGCGCTTCGGCTGTTTATGACAGACAGTACCGAAGACGCCCGGAAAATGGCACTGCACCTCCGGGAACTGAATGAAGAACGGAAGAGCATGACTGAAAAGGGTGTGCGGGAAGGCATGGAGCAGGTGGAGCAGAAGCTGCTGGCAGACAAGATCCTGGTCGTTTATCTGCCTGAGCTGCATGAATCCCTGGCTGGGATTGTTGCCGGCCGGCTGAAGGAAGCCTATGGAAAGCCGGCATTTGTCCTGACACCCGGAAAGGACGGGCTGAAGGGAAGCGGGCGTTCCATTGAAGCATACAATATGTTCGAGGCCCTGTGCGGGGCGGAAGATCTGCTGATCCGTTTCGGCGGCCATCCGATGGCAGCGGGCATCAGTCTGCAGGAAGAGAATCTGGAGGCATTCCGGAAAAGGCTGAATGAAACATCTGTCCTGCAGGAAGAGGACTTTATCCGCAAAATATGGATTGACGCGGCCATGCCGCTCAGTTATATTCATGAAAAACTGGTGCGGGAACTGGAAGCGCTGGCTCCGTTCGGTCCCGGTTTTGAAAGACCGCTGTTCGCACAGAAAGGGCTCCGGATCAGGGCGCTCCAGGTAATGGGAAGAAACCGCAATGTACTGAAGCTGCAGCTGTTTGAAAACAGCGGGACCGTAATGGAAGGGATTCTTTTCGGGGAAGCGGACAGGATTGCCGGTGAAATGCGCGGCGCGGATACTGTGGATATTGTATATATCCCGAAAATAAACGAATACCAGGGCAGCCGGAGTATCCAGCTGGAAATCCGTGACTACCGCTGCCATTAATGAGAGAGGGAAAAATGGGAACTGCAGGCATCAGCGCAGATTCGGACAACAGTAACAGAAAAAGGCCGGGATGGAGAAGAAATGAAATCGATATGCTGCATGGCAATCTGGTTTCCGGGCTTCTGATGTTCGCAATTCCCCTGATGCTGACCAATATTCTGCAGCTTATGTTTAATGCTGCGGATATGGCAGTGGTTGGCCGCTTTGTGGGCAAGGAATCCCTGGCGGCGGTCGGATCCACGCACAGCATTGTCATGCTGCTGATCAATACCTTTATCGGCATTTCCATCGGCGCCAATATCGTTTCCGCCCAGCTGCTGGGGGAAGGGGACAGGCAGAGGCTGGAAAAAGTAATCCATACCGCAGTAGCCGTCAGCCTTCTCTCGGGACTTTTTCTTGCGGCTGCGGGCAATCTGGTGATTCGCGCAATGCTGGAAAAACTCGGTTCGCCGGCGGATGTCATTGATAAATCCGAGATCTATCTGCGCATTTATTTCCTGGGCATGCCGGTAACCATGCTCTATAATTTTGCGGCTGCCATTCTGCGTGCGTTCGGTGATACCAGGCGCCCCATGATTTATCTCATGATTTCCGGGGCAGTCAATCTGCTGCTGAATATCATCTTTGTCACGGTATTCCGTTGGGATACCATGGGCGTGGCCATTGCAACCGTAATGTCCCAGGCGGTATCCGCCGTGTTGGTTACAAGATGCCTTCTGCAGCTGGACGAGGATATCCGGCTGCGGTTTAACAGAATCCGCATATGTGCGGAAGAACTGCTCTGGCTCCTCAGGGTCGGGCTTCCGTCCGGCCTCCAGCAGATTACCTTTTCCTTCACACAGCTGATGGTACAGGCAATGGTCAATACTTACGGGGCCGTGGTGATGGCTGCGAGTACGGCTTCTTCCCAGGTGGAGAATATCACTTTTTTTGCCATGACGGCGTTTCAGTTTGCCTGCATCAGTTTTGTGGGACAGAATTACGGAGCTAAAAACTTTGACCGCATTAAGAAGATTATGTGGACCAGCGCGCTGCTGGCAACAGCTTTCGGAATTGCGGTGGGTTACGGCTCCATAGCGCTTGGCGGCAGCATTTTCCGGATATTTACAACGGATCCGGAGGTAATCATGTATGCCCGCCGGAAGCTGTCCATCATCTGCAGCCTGTATTTTATCAGCGGTATAACGGATGTATTTTCCGGCGGTATCCGCGGGCTCGGACATGCCTTCCGGGCGATGGTTAATGCCGTGATCGGCGTATGCGGCTTCCGCCTTCTCTATATTTTTGTATGGTATACAAGGCATCCCTCCTTTGAGAACCTGATGTATACCTATCCGCTGTCTTATATGCTGACGGCAGTAATCCAGGGAGTCAGTTTTGCGCTGCTCTTCAAAAAATTGAAGAAAGAGTGGGAGATAAAGAACCGGGAGCCGGCCCGGGCACGGGAAACAGGAGATACATAAAGCGAAGAAGAAGTAAATAACAAAACAGATTTATTAAGAAAAAACCGGATCCTGTGAAGGATCCGGTTTTCTGCACCAGAGAAGGCTCGAACTCCCAACCTTTCGGTCCGTAGCCGAACGCTCTATCCAATTGAGCTACTAGTGCACAGTCATTTCTGACGCGAAAATCATTATAGCACAATATCGGGAAATGTCAAATGATAAATGAAAAATGTTTTGTATTCATAAAAGGACTTTGAAGAGCTGCGGTCCGGCGCCCATGGCAGGGCAGCCCGTGAAGCGGGCTTATTCCTCCTGCAGAAATATTCTGCCGCAAGGCGGCATATAGGTGTTTTCATTCCAGACCAGCATGGACGGGGAAACGGGATGAAGATCCCGGATGGGTTTGGAATAGATGCCGGAACCGGGCACGGTATCCGCAATGGAACGAGGCAGAAAGCTTACCCCGAAACCTGCCAGCACCATCTGCACCGCGATATGGGAACTGAAACACTGTACCGCGACCTTCGGAAGAAAGCCATGCCGCTGGCATACATCTGTAAGATAGCTGCTGTAGCTCCAGTCATCATCGGTCTGCAGCTGGCAGAAAGAAACATCCCTGAGGGCATCAATAGGGATTTCGTCCAACTCCGGAGCCGGATCCAGTTCTTTGGTCATGAGAAGCTCCAGCGGATCCTCACTGATCATTCTCGTGCTGAAACCGGCGGCCTCCGCGGCGTCCATGCGGGTGAAAAGAAGATGGATGTCTCCACGCTGCAGCCTGCGTATAAGCCCCTGGGAAGTATCAATGGAGATTTTCAGCTCCACCAGGGGATACTGCTTATGGAACTTCATGATCCTGGGAAGGGCATAGGGCGCGATGGAATAGAGCAGCCCGATCTGGAGGGTGCCGGTGACACCTTCGTCCAGACTTTTTATGCCGGAAACCATGTTGTCGATACCCTGCAGGAGACGGCGGCTCTCCTGGTAAAATTTCTGGCCGGCCTGTGTCAGCATGACTCCGTGATTCTGGCGGACAAAAAGCTGTATCCCCAGTTCTTCCTCCAGAAGAGCGACCTGCCGGCTGATGGGCGGCTGCGCTACATGGAGCTTTCGGGAAGCTCCTGATATACTTCCTTCTTCAACAATGGCACAAACATATTCCAGCTGCTGCAGTTTCATAGTCTGATATTCTCCCGGGATGTTCCTTCTGTTTTACTTTTGGCGGTCTGCCCGATCCGGCTTTTCACGGATTTTCCTTTTGCCGGCAAGTTTATTTAAAAAATGTATACCCTTCAGATATGATTTGTTATAACACAAATTGTATTTTAAAGTATTTTTCTATACCTTTCCAGTATATCAAATATACTATTTTGGTTTTTTTCAAATGCATAATTATCTGATAGAATATTAAAAGTGTCCGGCCGGTCAAAAGCACCGGCGGCAGAGAAAAGAATTATATAAAGAAGAATAATACCTGGAGGAACTGAAAAATGGCTGAAGAGACAGTATTACTGGAGAAAAAAGGCTATAAGGGCTACATCATTCTGAACAAGCCGGACAAGCTCAATGCACTTGACCTGGATATGTACAGCACAATTCTGAAATACCTTATTGAGCTGGATGAAGATGACAACATCCGCGTTGTCATCATCAAGGGCAACGGACGCTGCTTCTCCGCAGGCTGGGATGTTTCCAAGACAGAGCATTCCGATATGGCTCATGCCCGTTATGTCAATGAAACGATCTGCAGTGATATGCGCTGGAAGATCTGGAATCTCCGCAAGCCGGTGATTGCCCAGGTTCACAAATATGCTCTTGGCGGCGCTGCAGAGCTGGTACTTCCCTGTGATTATGTATATATCACAGATGACTGCCAGTTTGGCGAGCCTGAGATCCAGTTTGGCGATCAGCCCTGCTTCTTCATGATTCCGTGGCTGGTTAACCTGCGCAAGGCTAAGGAGATCCTTCTTACCGGCGAAAAGATCAGCGGCAAGGAAGCAGCGGAATGCGGTCTGGCTACCCGTTCCTTCCCGGCAGAAGAGCTGGAAGAGGCAGTTGAAAAGCTTGCCAACAAGCTGATCTGCATTGCACCGCCCGCTCTTGTCAACCAGAAACGCGGCATCAACCATACTTATGAGATTATGGGCATGAGAACTGCTATGTCAACCTGGCTGGATATGATGCTGTGGCCGAGAGTCCAGGAGACCGAAGAAGTGAAGATGTTCAACAAGGTCGTGGACGAGCAGGGTGTGAAAGCGGCCATGAAGTGGAAAGAAGAATACTTCGCCAAGAAGCAGGCTGAAATGTAATTATAACAGGAGAGTGCCAAATGGATTTATACGAGTTTCAGGGTAAGAAATTCTTTGCGGAATACGGCATTAAGGTACCGCAGGGTACGGTAATCACCTCTCCGGAGGACACACTTCCGGACATGCCGGCAGGCGGCGTTGTCAAGACCCAGGTCCTGACCGGAGGCCGCGGCAAGGCAGGCGGTGTTATCATCTGCAATAATAATGAAGAAATCAAGGCGGCTGTACAGAAGCTGTTCGGTATGGACATTAAGGGACATGAAGCCCATCAGCTGCTGATTGAGGAAAAGGCGGATATCGCAAAGGAGTTCTACTTCAGCATTTTCATCAACCGCGCACACAAGGTTCCGTCCCTGATGTTCTCCGCGTCGGGCGGCATGAATATCGAATCCGTACCGAAGGACCAGATCGCGATCGTTGACGTCAATCCGCTTCTGGGCATCCAGGATTATATGATCACAACACTTCTGAACCGTTTTGACCTGGATTGCAAGGCCGGGATCGCAGACGTGATCAAGAAGGCGTGGAAGCTGTTCACGGACAAGAAGCTGCAGCTTCTTGAGATCAACCCCCTGATCGAAACAAAGGACGGGGAGGTAATGGCTCTGGATTCCAAGATCACGATGGATGACTGGGCAATCGATCCCTCCATCGATACAAAGCGCCAGGAGGGCGGCACCCAGACGGAGTTTGAGCGGAAAATGATCCCCTACGGCATGATGGCTGTAGAAATGGACGGCGATGTTATCGTGTATTCCTCCGGCGCGGGCGTGGCAATGGCCACAGCTGACTGTGTGGCGGCAAGAGGCGTCAAGCTGAGAGCGATCGTGGACGAAGGATCCTTCAGCTCGGCGCCGCCGGATGAAGAAGGCCAGAGGAAGGCGGCAGAAGTCCAGAAGAATATCCTGGCGCTCAATCCGAAGGTAATCCTCATCAACATGCATTTCCAGGCCGGCAAGACGGACCAGGAGGCACATACCCTCCGCTTTGCATTTGATGAAGCGGCAAAGACCATTCCGATCGTTGCAAGATTCAAGGGAAGAAACTGTGAGCTGGCCATGGAAGTCATGAAGGGCTCCCCGATTTTCTCCACCATGGACTTTACGGAAGCGGTTGACTGGGCAGTAGCAAAGGCAAAGGAGGCATAAACGATATGGCGATCATTGTAAACGAGAATTCCAAAGTAATTATTCAGGGAATCACCGGTCGCGTAGGCCAGAACTTTGCCGAGAGAATGGCAAGACATTATCCCAACTTTGTGGCAGGCGTCACTCCCGGAAAGGGCGGCCAGGAAGTATATGGCAAGCCGGTATTTAATACCGTACAGGAGGCGGTCGACAAATTCGGCGCCAACGCCAGTGTCATCGTGGTAGGCGCCAAGTATGTCAAGAACTCCATTTATGAAGCTATTGACGCGGGCATCAAAACCATGTGGGTGTATGCGGACGGCGTGCCGGTACATGACACCATGGAATTTGTACAGTATGCCAAGCTGAACGGCGTGCGCCTGATCGGTCCGAACTCCGCAGGCTGCGTCTCCCCGGGCAAGGCTTCTATTGCAGAGCTTCATGAGGATGTGCTTCCCATGCGTCCCGGCAATATCGGCCTGGTTTCCAAGTCCGGTTCCTTAAGCTACGAGACAATTAACATGATCGCGGATGCCGGATTCGGTTTCACCACCATCATCTGTGTGGGCGGTGACCCGGTGCTTGGAACGACCATGCAGGATGCCATTAAGCTCTTTGCGGATGACCCGGATACCAAGGCGATTGTCATGGTAGGTGAAGTCGGCGGCAGCGATGAAGTGGATTCCATCCCGGCGATCAAGGCATCCGGCAAGCCGGTCTGTGCTTATATTGCAGGCCACAGCGCTCCGGCCAAGAAGAAGATGGGCCATGCCGGCGCCATTGTTTCTTCTGCGGCTGATACTGCTGACGGCAAGAGCGCGGCTTTAAGGGAAGCGGGCGTCCTGGTGGCGGAAACCATCGAGGAAGTACCGCAGATTCTGAAGAAAGTCCGGATCTGATCAGAATTTATAAAAGAAAATTTAGTAGACGGTAGATACCCGTTAAGGTATACTGAAAATTGATATTATTTGCATGCAAGCTTCCATTTTGCATCATAAATAATATATCTCACTGCCGGACAGAATGTCCGGGGTGAAAGAAACAGCAGTTTTGCAAAACAGAACGAGGAGGAATTTTATGAGGAAAAACGTTACACGTGCTTTAGCGCTTGCAGTTTCCGCAGTCATGCTGATGACAGCTTGCGGCGGCGGCAGCACCACCAGCACAACCGCAGCTCCGGCAGCTACCCAGGCAGCAGCAGAGACCAAGGCAGCTGAGACCAAGCCGGCTGAGACCGTTTCCGACACCAACAAGGCAGTCGTTAACACTGCAGGTGAAGCAACCACCGGTACCGGCGAGAAGGCTAACAAGGATACCCTTGTATATGTTATCAACATGGAGCCCACCACTCTGGATCCGATCGGCGCAGCTATGAGTGATAACTACACCAAGATGCTGTCCATCCAGATTTACGACCAGCTTCTCAGAGAGAAGGTCGGCGACAGAACCACCCTGGAGCCGGTGCTTTGCGAAGGCTATGAGTTCAGCGATGACGGTCTTGAGCTTACCTTCGAGATCAAGCAGGGCGTCAAGTTCCATAACGGAGCCGAGATGACTGCAGAAGACGTTGCATTCTCCATCAACAGAGCTCTTGAGAGCCCCAACGTATCCGGTACTGCCGGCATGATGAAGAACGCAGAAGTCGTTGATGACACCCATGTCAAGGTTAACATGGAATACGCTTACGCTCCGGTTCTGAACCTGTTCGTACATACCGCATTCTCCATCCTGAACAAGGAATATGTTGAGAAGTGCGAGGCAGACGGCACGAACATGGGCAGAAACCCGATCGGTACCGGCGCTTACAAGTTTGTCAGCTGGCAGAACGGTTCCAACATCAAGCTCACCAAGAACGAAGAGTGGCATATGGGCGATGTTGCAATCCCGAACGTAGAGTTCAGCTTCATGGCTGATGCTACCACCGGCGCAATCGCTCTGGAAGCAGGCGACTGCGATGTATTCTACGGCGTTGACTCCGCTGACCTTCCGAGACTGAGAGAGAACCCGGATGTTGATGTTCTTTCCGTACAGTCTTCCGGTTACTACTTCATCGCATGCAACACCGAAGCAGGCGCTCTGAGCGATGTCCGCGTACGTCAGGCAATCGCAAAGGCTGTTAACCGTCAGGAAATCATTGACGGCGGCCAGGACGGTGTTGGCTGGGTTACCGAGGTTCCGATCACTCCTGGTATCTTCGGATATCTTGAGGACTTCCACGCATTCGAGCAGGATATCGAAGGTGCAAAGGCTCTCCTGGCTGAGGCTGGCTATGCAGATGGCCTGACCCTGACCATGAAGTGCCCGGAGACTTCCTACTATGCAAGACCCGCACAGGTCATCCAGGAAGAGCTGAGACAGGTTGGCATTACCGTAGAGCTTACTCCCATGGAGCGCGGCGCATTCACTACCGATGTTACCAACAGAGACTATGAGCTGATCTACAACTGGGTAGGCGCACAGTTCCCGGATGCTGACACCATCGTTTCCCTGATCTTCAACAAGGATCTGGCTCATGAAGGCAGCACCACCAATATGGCCCTGATCAATGATGACAAGGCTCAGGAACTCTGGCAGGCAGGCCGTGTTGCTCTGGATCCGCAGGAACGTCTGGATATCTACAGAGAGCTCTGCGAACTCAACAAGGAACAGTCCTGGTATATCCCGATCCTGACCAGCACCAACTCCATCTGCGCAAGATCTTATGTAGGCGGCTGCTATGGCCATGCTTCCTGCTACTATCATGTATCTGACTGGAGCTTCTGATCGGTTTTAAAAACGACAATACGAGAAGGGCTTTAAGTATTGTATGAAACGCGGGGCCGCCGAAATCAATCGGGGGCCCCGTGTCCATAAGTAGGAGAAATCTGTATGCATAAATATGTCATTAAAAGACTCCTGATGCTGATACCGGTTATCATTGGTATCACTTTTATCCTCTATTCTCTCATGAAACTGACTCCCGGCGACCCCGTACGCCTGATTCTCGGTGATGGCGCCACGGACGATGCAGTTGCAAAGCTGAGAGAAGAACTGGGATTGAACGTTACATTCTTTGAGGGCTACAAGAATTATATTATTAACGCCCTGCATGGCGATTTTGGCCAGTCCTACCGTTCCAGGGAGCCGGTGTTCAATGAGGTTTTCGCAAGATTCCCCAACACCTGCAAGCTGGCGTTCAGCGCTATTGCCATTTCTGCCATCGTAGGTATCCTGATCGGCATTTTCCAGGCAGTACATCAGTATTCCCTGGCAGACAATATCATTTCAGGCATTACTCTGGTATTAACATCGGTTCCCGAATTCTGGTTCGGCCTGATGCTTATTATAATGTTTGCAGTCAAGCTGAAGGTACTTCCTGCCTCCGGATCTTCACACTGGTATAATTACATCCTTCCTGCATGTACGGCTTCCCTTGGCTATACAGCCGGTACGATCCGGCTGACGCGAAGTTCCATGCTGGAAGTCATCCGAAGCGATTATATCCGTACCGCCAAGGCAAAAGGATGTGATCAGAGAACGGTTGTATACGGGCATGCGTTAAAGAATGCGCTGCTGCCGGTTATCACTCTGATCGGTATCAACCTTGGCTGGCAGCTGGGCGGTACAATTATCGTGGAACAGATTTTCGCTATTCCCGGAATCGGTACCCTGATGATCGGCGCCGTGCGTACTAAGGACATCCCGCTGCTGATGGGCTCAGTCACATTTACCGCGCTTTTGTCCAGTTTGATCAACCTGCTGACAGATATACTTTATGCTTATGTTGATCCGCGTATCAAGGCTGAGTATTCCAAGTAAGGAGTAAAGATATGAGTGATATTTCTACAAATACGGCCGCTGCAAAGCCGGAACATAAGTATAAAAAGAAAAGTCAGGTTGCTGCAATATGGCGCCGGTATAAGCGCAACAGGATTGCGATGGTAGGTCTGATACTGTTTGTAATCATGGCCATTACCGCCATTTCAGCACCGCTGTTTATCGACTATGATGCGGATGTTATCACCCAGCATATCGCCAACAGATATCAGGGACCCAGCGCGGAGCATCCCTTTGGTACCGACCACTTTGGCCGTGACATTATGGGCCGTGTGCTTTGGGGCGCACGCATTTCCATGTCCGTAGGCGTGGGCGTTGTGGCTATTTCCCTCGCCATCGGTGCAGTGCTTGGCGCGTCCTGCGGCTTCTTCGGCGGTGTTTTTGATAACGTGGTCATGCGTCTGATGGACATCCTGCTGGCGATTCCCGGCACCATGCTTGCGATCACCATCGTGGCAGCTCTTGGTAACGGTATTCCGAACCTGCTGCTGGCACTGGGTATTGAGCAGATTCCTAAAATGACCCGTATCGTAAGATCTTCGGTACTTACGCTGAAGCGGATGGACTATATTGAAGCTGCCAAGGCCTGCGGCACAAGCAACGCGCGTATTATCTACAAGCATATTCTGCCGAATGCCATCGGCCCCATTCTTGTCCAGGCAACATTTACCGTTGCCCGTGCGATCCTTTCCATCGCCAGCCTGAGCTTCATCGGTATGGGCATCCTTCCTCCCAACCCGGAGTGGGGCGCAATGATTTCCGAAGCAAAGACACAGCTGATGAACTATCCTTACCTGATCGCAGCCCCCGGCATCGCCATCATCCTGACCGTTACTTCCCTGACATTGGTCGGTGACGGACTGAGAGATGCTCTTGATCCGAAGCTGAAGAACTGATGATCCCGGAGGAGACAGATATGACAAGTGAAATGAATGAAGAAAAACTGCTTGAGATAAAAGACCTGGTAGTTGAATACAGAACGGATGAGGATATCGTTCATGCTGTCAACGGTATTACGCTGACAGTCAACAAAGGAGAAACGCTGGGCCTGGTGGGAGAAACCGGCGCCGGCAAAACGACTACGGCACTCAGCATCATGAAACTGCTTCCGGATCACATCGGTTATATTACCGGCGGCAGCATTCATCTGGACGGCCAGGATATCCTTGCGGCATCCGAAGAAAAGATGCGCGGTATCCGCGGCAAGGAAGTTTCCATGATCTTCCAGGATCCCATGACCAGCCTGAACCCGGTTTACACGGTAGGCGAACAGGTAGCGGAGGTTATCAAGATTCATAATCCGCAGCTGAACAGGTCAGAAATCCAGAAGCGCGTGGATAACCTGTTCCTGATGGTAGGACTTCCCGCAGAAAGAAAAACGGAGTATCCGCATCAGTTCTCCGGCGGTATGAAACAGCGTATCGTCATTGCCATGGCACTGGCATGCGAGCCCGGACTGCTGCTGGCAGATGAGCCCACAACGGCCCTGGATGTAACGATTCAGGCCCAGGTGCTGAAGATGATGAAGGAACTGAAGGAAAAATTCCGTACGGCCATGATCCTGATTACGCATGACCTCGGCGTCGTAGCGCAGACCTGCGATAAGGTTGCTATTATGTATGCCGGCAAGATCATCGAATCCGGTATGGCGGAAGACATTTTTGAGGGCGATAAGCATCACCCGTATACCGTCGGACTTTTTGGTTCCATTCCTGATCTGACCGTGAAAACAGCGCGCCTGAATCCCATTGACGGTCTGATGCCGGATCCGGCCAACCTTCCGCCGGGATGCAGCTTCAATCCCCGCTGTCCGCATTGCATGGACATCTGCCGGAAGGAAGCACCCGGAATATACGAAGAAAACGGACACATTATCAGCTGCCATCTCTTTACAAATAAAGCTGCAGGGGGAGAAGCATGAGTACGGAAATGCCATTAATTGAAACAAAACACCTGAAAAAGTATTTCAAGACCGGACGCGGCCTGCTGCACGCTGTTGATGACGTCAATTTCAAGATCATGGAAGGACAGACTCTGGGCGTCGTAGGCGAATCCGGATGCGGAAAATCCACCCTCGGCCGTGTCATGATCCGTCTGCTGGAAGCAACGGAAGGCGAGGTGATTTATCAGGGCAAGGATATCATGAAAGCCGGAAAATCAGAAATGCAGAGCCTGCGTAAGGACCTGCAGATCATTTTCCAGGATCCGTATGCATCGCTGAATCCCCGTTTGTCCGTCAGTGAGATTATCGCTGAGCCCATCAAGGTCTGTAAGGTTCTTACCAATAAGAATGACATTGATGAGAGAGTTTTCGAGCTGATGAAAACGGTAGGACTGGCAGAGCGTTTTGTTAATGCCTATCCGCATGAGCTGGACGGCGGGCGCCGTCAGCGTATCGGCGTTGCGAGAGCCCTGGCGCTGAATCCCAAGTTCATTGTCTGTGATGAGCCGGTATCCGCACTGGACGTTTCCATCCAGGCGCAGATCCTGAACCTGATGATGGACCTGCAGGACCAGATGAAGCTGACCTATCTGTTCATTACGCATGACCTGAGCGTAGTAAAACACATCAGCAGTGAGATTGCCGTAATGTATCTGGGACAGTGTGTGGAGAAAGCGCCGTGTGACGAGCTGTTTGAAAACCCGCTGCATCCGTATACCAAGGCCCTGCTCAAATCTATTCCGGTACCCAACCTGAAGAGCAGAAACATGGAGAGCGTGCTGAGCGGCGAAGTTACAAGCCCCATCAATCCCAAGCCGGGATGCCGTTTTGCCGCCAGATGCCCGCTGGCAAGCAGCGACTGTATCGAAAAGCCTTACGAACTTCGCGAGGTCAGCCCCAACCATTTCGTATCCTGCGCAAAGATCCAGTAATGGGCTGAGATATTTGCCGGGACAGCGGGCTGCTGCAATAAGAAAAAACTTATAAATCCCCTTCTGCGGTTTCCGTCACGCTCCGTTTTTTGTCCGGACATCAGTATTATGTCAGGGAAGCAAAAAAGCGCCGCGTGCCGGCAGCATCTGCAGAAGGGGATTTTGTATGGGATTATTTAATAAGGCAATCTCTTTCTTGTGCAGTTGCTTTCATTTTCCTTTGGGCGGTGCTATACTGTTCCTGATATGATGATCCGGGTTTCCGGTGCGGCAGGGAGCCGCATGGATAACGGAATACAAATTAACCTTTCAGAGATGCGGAGAGAACTATGGCATACGCAGATGATATATTTATAAAAATGTGCAGGGAGATTCTGGACGGCGGACAGGATACCTCCGGGGAAAAGGTAAGACCGCACTGGGAAGACGGGACGCCGGCTTATACCATTAAGAAATTCGGCGTAGTTAACCGGTACGACCTGAAAAAGGAATTTCCGATCCTGACACTGCGCCGTACCGCGCTGAAATCCGCCACGGATGAAATTCTCTGGATCTGGCAGCGCAAGTCCAATAATATCCATGATCTCGGCAGCCACATCTGGGATGAGTGGGCGGATGAGGACGGTTCCATCGGCAAGGCCTACGGATACCAGATGTCAGTGAAGCACCAGTATAAGGAAGGCATGTTCGACATGGTGGACAGGGTGCTGTGGGACCTGAAGCATAATCCTTACAGCCGGCGGATCATGACCAATATCTACAATTTCCAGGATCTGCATGAGATGAACCTGTATCCCTGTGCTTACAGCATGACCTTCAACTGTACCAGGAATCCCGAAACCGGCAGGCTTGTGCTGAATGCCGTGCTGAACCAGCGTTCCCAGGATGTGCTGGCAGCCAATAACTGGAATGTGGTGCAGTATGCGGTCCTGATGCATATGATCGCACAGGTCAGCGATATGGAGGTCGGCGAGCTGGTGCACATGATCGCGGATGCCCATATCTATGACAGACATGTGCCGCTGATTGAGGAACTGATCAGCAGGGAGCCTTTCCCGGCCCCGAAATTCAGCCTCAATCCGGAAATACATGACTTTTATGATTTCACACCGGAAGATGTGCATCTGGAAGGATACCAGTACGGGCCGCAGATTAAGGATATTCCCATAGCGGTCTGATCAGGGCGCTTGCCGTATAACAGAGAGGGAAATATGCAGGCAATTGTAAATGTAAATGAAAACTGGGGGATCGGCAGAAATGGCGATCTCCTGGTTTATATTCCCGAGGATATGCGCTTTTTCCGGGAGACGACCGCAGGCAGGACTGTCATTATGGGGCGTAAAACCCTGGAGAGTTTTCCGGGCGGGCGGCCGCTGAAAAACCGCACGAATATTGTACTGACCAGGGATGCTTCACGAATCCTGGTATCCGGGGAGGAAGACAGGAAGCTGGCGGTACTTGAGGATCTATACGCATTGGCTGACTATATCCGGGAAATCCCCTCTCTGGATGTGTTTGTCATCGGAGGGGAGAGTATTTACAGACAGCTTCTGCCGTACTGTGAGCGCTGCCTGGTGACAAAAAATGACTGCACCAAAGAACCTGACTCCTGGTTCCCGGATCTGGATGCCATGGATAACTGGCATTGCACAGAGGAAAGCGAGCTAAGGGAGTTTGAAGGAACCCGCTTCAGGTTTACCGTATATGAAAACAGCTGTCCTCTGCCGCTGCCGGAGAAAACATCATGATGCGTCTCGACCGCTTCCTGACTGAGATGGGACGGGGAAGCCGCACCGAAGTAAAAAAAATGATTGCAAAGCAGAGAGTGCGGGTCAACGGCCTTACAGCTGCCGATCCGGGACAGAAGATCGATCCTGGGAGGGATACGGTCAGCCTGGACGGGGAAGCTGTTTCCTATGCAGCATTTGAATATTATCTGCTCAACAAACCTCAGGGCGTCATTTCCGCATCCAAAGATCTCCGCGACCGCAGACAGATCTGCGTAACAGACCTCATCAATACGAAAAAAAGGCAGGATCTCTTCCCGGTAGGCCGGCTGGACAAGGATACGGAGGGTCTGCTGCTGATCACCAATGACGGGGCGCTGGCGCACCGCCTGCTGTTGCCGAAGCGCCATGTGGATAAAACCTATGAAGTAACGCTGGACGGGGAACTGACGGGGGAGGCCGTCCAGAGGCTTTGCAGAGGTGTGGATATCGGCGATGACAAACCGACGCTGCCCTGCGAAATCACACAGACAGGGCCCGGCAGCTGCAGGATCACCATCCGTGAAGGCCGGTTTCACCAGATCAAGAGGATGTTTGAGACGGAAAACCTGCATGTGACTGCGCTGAAGCGGCTTTCCATGGGGCCGCTGCGGCTGGATCCGGAGCTGAAGCCCGGAGAATACAGGGAGCTTACGAAAGAAGAATACCTGGCACTGGAAGAACTGATGCCGGAATGACGGCAGCGGGTCCTGCAAAGAAAGCAAGTGCCGGAATTATCATAGAAAACAGGAATATTGAAAATGACTTTTGAGAAAATGAAAAACGGATCCGGGGAACATGATTATATGGTAAGAGCCACTGCGGCGGAAGGAATGATCCGGGCTTTTGCGGCAACGACGAGGGATACTGTGGAAACTGCCCGAAGGTATCATGATACTTCACCAATCGCCACAGCGGCACTGGGCCGTCTGATGACTGCAGGCCTGATGATGGGTTATGATATGAAAAATGATCCGGACATGCTGACACTCCGGATCAACTGCGACGGACCGATCGGGGGCCTCCTGGTGACAGCCGACAGGCATGGGCACGTCAAGGGCTATGTCAATAATCCTTCCGTCATGCTTCCCCCCAATGATAAAGGAAAACTGGATGTGGGCGGCGCCCTGGATCTCGGCGTGCTGTCTGTGATCCGGGACGTAGGCCTGAAGGAGCCGTATGTGGGGCAGACAATCCTGGTGACCGGGGAGATCGCGGAGGATCTCACCTATTATTTTGCCAACTCAGAGCAGATCCCTTCTTCTGTAGCGCTGGGGGTCCTGATGAATAAGGATAATACCGTACGGCAGGCCGGCGGTTTCATTCTCCAGCTGATGCCGGGCGCTTCGGATGAGGTCATTGACCGGCTGGAACAGCGCCTGCAGACATTGGAGAGTATGACCTCCATGCTGGAC
>JAEEGL013723072.1_pt1 | contig 19903 bp, 16 predicted proteins | sample 9134231 | NCBI WGS metagenome assembly JAEEGL01 (sample SAMN16246548, study PRJNA631951) | gut metagenome | biome: gut microbiome; feature: rumen; material: fiber-attached | host: Bos | place: Iran: Karaj | collected 2018-10 | reverse complement strand
GAGCCGTCGTCCACCAGTATGATTTCTCTCTGGTCTCTGCTCAGAGTCATGGATGTGATACTGCCCACGCACGCTTTTACCAGTTCTACGGGCAGGTTGTAGCAGGCGATGATGAAGCTAATCAGCGGCTGCGGCTCATTTTGTGGAGAATTCGGTTTATTTTGCATAGCGTCTTCACACTTGTGTGCCGTAGCACACGCAGTTTCATTCGGTTCTTTTTTGAAATATTCAGTTGCCCTATTTTTTTGCTGTTATTCCAGTCGGGATCGGGTAGGATAGGGTGCCGTTTGGTGTGCTCATACACATCCAGTTGTATGTTGAGCACATCGCTGTAGTATTCACTCACCTGTCGGGCTATGCCTAAGTCGTGCATGTTGTTCACATGTGCCTCGAGCAGGTCGTTCAGCTGGTCGCCGTCGGCATTGGCGGTGATGCCGTCGGGATTCACAGTATAGTAGTAGAGTCCCTCCTCTGTGGTGCCTATCACTTTGGCTGCTTTCAGCAGGGCAGGCAGGGTGTGGGCATCCTCGAAAAATTTCCCTACAGGGAAGCGTGCCTTGTCGAAAAGCCTGAGCGCATAGATTTTGTTCCATGCGAAGGTGTGTGTCCATGCCTTGGTTCGTTCCCAATAGTCATTGCCGTCATGGTATTCACCGATTCCGAACTTCATGATGCGCTGTTCCTCACCGCCATGGTGCCAGAAAACGGGGTACTCTAAAATATCGAACTCAGGATGGGCGCTGAGCTTGGCCATGAGCACCGCGAAAGTGTTGTCGCCCACGAAATCGTCACTGTCGACAAAAGTGATGTAGTCGCCCTGAGCCATTATGATACCTGTGTTGCGGGCGGCCGACAGGCCGCCGTTGGCCTGGTGCACCACCTTGATGCGTTGATCTCGTGCAGCCCATTCATCGCACAGGGCGGGGCACTTGTCTGGTGAACCGTCGTCCACGAGAATAATCTCGCAGTCGGAGGGCGGCTGCCGCATGATGCTCTCCATGCATCTGTTCAGCGTCTGTTCCATCCGGTACACCGGTATCACTATGCTCAGTTTCATCTTTTTGTTTTCAGTCCTGTTTGTCGGATTGAACAAAAAAGTATTCTATTACACCTCTTTTTACTTTTCGAATGCAAAATTACGAAAAAACGGGTGCAAAGCAAAATTATAATACAATTCCTTTGCTCTATGATAATCTTTTTATGAATAGTTTGGAGACAACACCATTACAGGGAATATTTGCTCTCTCGTTTACTTGATTTTTGGAAATTTGTTTGCATATCTCAAGGTTTTTTCTGAAATTTGTGACGACATAGCACAAATCTACGTTAAAAGCGCTTAATAGTTTTGATATTACTAAGCTACAAAAGGAATAAGGATACGTGCAACTATAAAATAAAAATTTTCCATGTTAATTCAGCCAAATAGGTACAATAATCAATTGCAGTTGCTGTTTTTTAAAAGATTTGATATTGAATCATGAAAGATATTACAACATCTCAGGTTGTATCAAAGAAGGGTAAGATACAGTGGCTTTCTATCCTTCAGGGACTTTGCATGGCTCTGGTTGTAGTAGACCATATCCGTCTCTGTCATGGAGAGATTATGTCATGGTCGCCAGTGCTGAACAAGATAATAGAGTCGTTTCTTATGCCTTTGTTCATGTTTATTTCAGGATGGCTTTTCTGTATGACCTGCATCCGAAAAGAAAAGTCCTATAAAGAGGTGTTGAAATCGAAGTTTATCCGTCTTGGGATTCCTTTCTTTGCCTTTTCAATCATGGCTACCTTGGTTAAGTTACCCCTGCCTTTCCTTATGCATAGGCCTGTGGATTCTGAGGAGATAGTCAATACATTCATCCTGTACAGTTCTAATCCTCTTTTTGAGTTGTGGTTCATCACCACACTCTTTGAGATAATAATGCTCTATCCTTTGTTCAGGATTGCTGTCAAAAGCAGACTTGGTGCCATAACAGCCTTAATGGTTGCTCTTGCTGTCTATTACTTCTTGCCAAAAGACATTGTTGTCTTCCGCCTCAATTATGTTAAATGGATGCTGATCTATTTCACTGTGGGTGTGTTGTCGTATAATTTCAAGGTGGTTGAGCGGGTGAATGGTTGGTTGCCAATCGTCGTCAGTCTTGGATTGTTTGTTGCCCTTTATCAACTCGACCTGGAGCCACACAGAGGTGATCTACCCCTTTCCCTTGCCGGAATTTTTTTCTTGGTGGCAGTTTGCAGGAAAGTGGCAGAATATCATCCCTCGCTTTTCTCCAGTTTCAGAGACTACACTTATCAGATTTTCCTCATGGGCATCTTCTTTCAGATGCCTATACGATGGGTATTCAACGCGTTGCATCAAAACTGGTTGTACATTCCATTTTACATAGTTAGTCTGCTTGCAGGTATTTATTTGCCAACCCTTATCGCTAAATATCTGAAGAAGAAGGCTCCACAGTATATAAAAATGTGTTTTGGACTTACATGATAGTCTGGTGATGGGCGGCATATTGTCGCAAAATCGGCAAGAAGAAAAAACCGCTTGGCCTTAAAAAATAGAATTTGTATTACATACCTATAATAAAAAATGGTTTCCTGCGTTTTATAATCGGACAACGATGGAAAAGAAAAACACAGGAAGCTACTCTCATGTCTTGAAGTACACCGGGCTTTTCGGCGGTGTTCAAGGGTTGAGCATTCTGGTGGGTATCGTGCGTAACAAATTGGTTGCCATGATATTGGGACCAGAAGGTATGGGTTTGATATCTCTTTTTAATTCTACAATCAACCTCCTTTCCAATTCCACCAATTTAGGTATCTCGATGAGTGCCGTGCGCAACATTTCTGAGGTCTATGACAGCGGCGACAATATGCGTATGTGCCATATCATCAAGATGATACGCTCTTGGAGCCTGCTTACTGCAGGTATAGGAGTGCTCCTGTGTATCGTGCTCAGTCCGCTGCTCGACAAATGGACCTTCGGATGGGGCGACCATACGCTCCACTTCGTGCTGCTCTCACCCATTGTAGGACTGATGGCCATTACAGGCGGCGAAACAGCAATTCTGAAAGGTACGCGCCACCTGAAACGGTTGGCAGCCATCTCTGTCTACAATGTGCTGGCTGCACTCTTCATCTCAGTACCACTTTATTACTTCTTCGGTGAGTCTGCTATCGTCCCGTCACTTGTGGTGATGGCCCTGGCGCAAATGCTGCTCACAATACGGTTCTCTTATCGGCTGTTTCCTCCCAAAGTGTCGGCAGACAAAGCACTTTTGGGTGAAGGCATGAACATGGTGAGCCTTGGCATCGCCTTTGTGATGGCAGGCATTTTGGGAAGCGGAGCGGAATTCGTGATACGTTCTTTCCTGAACAACACCTCATCGCTTACCACCGTGGGACTTTACAGTGCGGGATACATGATGACGATGACTTATGCAGGAATGGTGTTCTCGGCGATGGAGACCGATTTCTTCCCACGGTTGTCGGCTGTGGCCAATGATACCAGTGCCGCCAACACCCTTGTTAACAGACAGGTGGAGGTGTCGCTGCTGCTTATCTCTCCCTTGCTTGTGTTCTTCACTATCTCCCTGCCTATACTGATGCCGTTGCTCTACAGCGGAAAGTTCTCGCCCGTAATCGGCATGATGCAGATCACAGTGCTGGCCATGTATTTCAGGGCTCTAAAATTGCCCGTCGCTTACCTTCCATTGGCTAAGGGAGACTCTCGTTCTTATTTGCTCCTTGAGGCTGTCTACGATGTGGTGCTGGTGGTGCTGGTAGTGCTTTTCTTCAAGAAATGGGGACTTACGGGCTGCGGTGTGGCCATCACTTTGGCGGGAGTGCTCGATTTCTTGTTTATCCATGTATACACTCACTGGAAGTATGGTTACTGCATCTCGAGGAGGGTGCGCAGATGTGCCTATATGCAACTGCCCTTTGGCGTGCTAGCCCTTCTTGTCACCTTCATCAAGGTTCCTTGGCTTTATTGGAGTCTCGGCATAGTGCTTGGGCTATTGAGCCTGTGGGTGTCGGTGCATATATTGCGCAAGAAGACTCATCTTTGGAATGCGCTCACCGCACGGTTCAGAAGGAAGTAACAAACTATGAGCAAGGTCAGTGTCTTGGTGGCTGCTTACAATGCCGCTCAGTATGTGGACAAGTGCTTAGCCTCGCTGTGTGGTCAGACGTTTACCGACTTGCAGATCCTGTGTGTTGACGATGCTTCAACCGACGATACCCCGAAGCGGCTCGACAGATGGGCGGCAAAAGACCCACGTATCCATGTCATTCATCTCACAGAGAACGGCGGACAAGCCCATGCCCGCAATGTGGCGTTGCAGCAGGTTGATGGCGACTATGTGTGTATGCTCGACAGCGACGATTGGTTGTCAGCCGATGCGCTGGAGAGGGCTGTCGAGGTGCTTGATACCCATCCGCTGACCGACTGTGTGCTCTTCCAGGTGGTGGAGGTGACCGGCGACAGCCAAAGACTGTATCCACTTCCTGATTTTGAGAGAATGAGTGGGGCAGAGGCTTTCGAGGCAAGCCTTACCTGGCGCATACACGGTCTCTATATGGTGCGGGCACAACTGCATAAACGTTATCCTTTCGATGACTCTTCCCGCTCCTACAGTGATGACAACACCACCCGCATACATTATTTAAACTCGCGCGAGGTTAGAGTGTGCCAGGGTATCTATTACTATCTTCAGCACGGGGCCTCGGTCACGCATAGGGTGAGCGTGAGGCGTTTCGACTACCTGAAGGCAAACGAGAGCATGCTCAGGCAAATGAGGGATAGTGGGGTGGACGACCGCCTGCTCACGGTCTATGAGAATGTGCGGTGGCTCAATGTCATAGACCTGTATATGTTTTACTTCAAGCACCGCCGTGAGTTGACACCCGAGGAACGACGCTATGGCCTCGATGAGATACATCGGGTATGGAGTGGCATCGACTTGCGACGACTCACTCTTAGAAACCGTCTCAAGCCGGGCTATGCCCCTCTTAGGCCGCTATGGTGCTTATTCCGCATAGTGGAAGAAATATATTTTACTCTCCGCTTTCTTTTAAAGGGGAAATAAACCCCACTGATATGTGGGCTGACTACCGGTCGAATCCTGTTAATTGATTCGCTAAAACTATATTTTTTTTCCCATAAACTTGCTTTTATAGGAATAATGTGTATCTTTGCATATCTTTGTTGCTTGATTTTATTTTGCCATGACGCTAATTATAGTTGCCATTTTCCTTATAAGCTGCTTGCTCATTGCCACCGAAAGGGTCACCAATGTCAACAAGTCGGCGGTAGCCATCTTTGCCGGGACGGTGGGATGGGTGCTCTATATCTGCTGGGGCACTGATTTCGTCATGAATGAGCATCAGGGTGAATACACTGACTTCCTGAACGGTGCCGTGGCCACCAGTATAGCTGTGAAGCACTATATAGCTGAGAACATCTTCCTCAAGTATGTGGGACGTGCGGCCGAAATCGTGCTCTTCCTGCTTTCCACCATGACGATTGTGGAGATATTGCTCAACAATGGATGCTTCGATTTTCTTACACCGTGGATTCGCACCAGGAAAAGCCGCAAACTGTTGTGGAAAATTTCTCTTTGCACATTTATCCTGTCGGCTAATCTCGACAACCTCACCACTACTGCTATCATGCTGGTGGTGATGCACAGTTTGGTGCCCAACCGACGCAACCGTTTCATCTTTGGCTCGAGTGTGGTGCTTGCAGCCAATGCCGGAGGTGCGCTCACCGTGATTGGTGATCCGGCTGGATTGTGGCTGTGGAACAGCGGTGCCGTAACTGCATCCAATTTCTCCTTGTCGCTGTTGTTGCCCTGTCTCGTGGCATGGGGACTGCCCACCTACCTTCTGGGACGTGAGTTGCCTGAGCGCATTGACATAGAATGGCGTCCCATGCCCTACCGTGGCGATGACACTAATTTGAACGTATGGCAGCGTGTGGTCATGCTCATCGTGGGAATCGGCGGGTTGTGGTTTATCCCTACTTTCCATAACATCACCAAGTTGAGTCCCTTCCTGGGTGCACTGTGTGTGCTCTCCGTGTTATGGGTGGTGAACGAGTTGTTCAACCGAAAGCTTATGAATGTGGACAAGATGGTGGAGCGGCGCATGCCCCGGGTTTTGCAGTATGGGGCGCAGCAGATGATTCTCTATGTGATGGGATTCATGCTCGCCGTGGGGGTGGTGCAGGAGACTGGCGCCGTCCACTGGCTTGCCGATGTAATCGACAACAATCTGCACAACTGCTGGGTGATGGGCGTGGTGGCCGGCTCAATAAGCAGTGTGCTCGACAATTTCGCATCCTCGTTGAGCTTCTTCTCTCTCTATCCCGTAGCCGATGGGGCAACTGGTTATATGGCCAATTTTGCCCAGAATGGCATCTATTGGAAGGTCATTGCCTATTCCTCCGCATTGGCGGGAAATATCGTTGCCATCGGCTCCATGAGCGGTGTGGCACTGCTTAAGATGGAGCGTATGCCCCTCACATGGTATTTGGCTCATGTGGGATGGAAGGCTTTGGCGGGATGGTTCGCCGGCTTGTTGGTGATGGCGCTTGTTTTGTTGGCCTTCTGACGGAGACACATCATATAAGGACGTATCATTAAAAACACATATATGGCAAGAATCAAGACAATAGGCCTGATGACCTCAGGCGGTGATGCTCCTGGCATGAACGCTGCCATACGCGCTGTCACCCGCGCGGGCATCTACAACGGTTTCAAAATTATGGGTATCTACCGCGGTTTTGACGGATTGATTAACGATGAAATCAAACCTTTCACCACGGAGAATGTGAGTGGCATCATTATGTCGGGCGGCACTATTCTCAAGACTGCACGCAGTAAGGAGTTCATGACTCCCGAAGGACGTCAGAAGGCTTACGACAACATGATGGCAAAAGGTATCGACGCCCTGGTGGTGATAGGTGGCAACGGCTCGCTTACTGGTGCCATGCAGTTCGGACAAGAATTTGACGTGTGCTGTATCGGTCTGCCCGGAACAATCGACAACGACCTCTACGGCACAGACTCTACCATCGGCTATGACACTACGATGAACACCATCATGGAGTGTGTGGACCGTATACGCGACACGGCACAGAGCCATGAGCGTATCTTCTTTGTAGAGGTGATGGGACGTGATGCCGGATTCCTGGCGCAGAATAGCGCTATCGCCTGCGGTGCAGAGGCTGCCATCATACCCGAAGAGTCGACCGATTCTGACCAGTTGGCGCGCTTCATGGAGCGCGGCATCCGCAAGTCGAAGAAGAGTTGTATCGTTATTGTCTCAGAGAGTCCCAAATGCGGCGCTCTTTATTATGCCGACCGTGTGAAAAAAGAGTTTCCCGATTTTGATGTGCGGGTGTCCATTCTTGGTCACCTGCAGCGTGGTGGACGCCCCACTGCACACGACCGCATTCTGGCAAGCCGTACCGGAGTGGGAGCCATTGAGGCTATTCTTCAGGGGCAACGCAACATCATGATTGGCGTACGCAACAACGAGGTGGTATACGTGCCGCTCTGCGAGGCTATCAGAAGCGACAAACCCTTCGACAAGAAACTTATCAAGGTGCTCGACGAACTGAGTATCTGATTTCCAAACAATCTGAATAAACAGAAAAAAATGAAATATTGCTGTGATAATTTGCAGCAGTTGGATTTATTTATTATTTTTGTTCGCTACTTTAATTTAATACCAAAGATATATCCATTAAAACAAATAGCTTATGTCACAAATCAACGGACGCATCTCCCAGATTATCGGCCCTGTGATTGACGTGTATTTCGACACCAAGGGACTCGATGCGGAGAAAGTGCTGCCAAAAATTCACGACGCACTAAAGATAGTGCGACCTGACGGCCGTGACCTTGTGGTGGAAGTGCAGCAGCATATCGGTGAGGACACAGTGCGATGTGTCGCCATGGACAACACCGACGGACTGCAGCGCGGACTGGAGGCCGTAGCCACCGGCTATCCTATCCTGATGCCCACAGGCGACCAGATCAAGGGCCGTATGCTCAACGTTATCGGAAAGCCCATCGATGGCATGGACGAACTCGACATGAAGGGTGCTTATCCTATCCACCGCGAGGCTCCCAAGTTTGAGGAACTCTCCACACAGAAAGAGATGCTCGCAACGGGTATCAAGGTGATTGACCTGCTCGAACCCTACATGAAGGGTGGTAAGATCGGATTGTTCGGCGGTGCCGGTGTAGGCAAGACCGTGCTCATCATGGAGCTTATCAACAACATCGCAAAAGGCCACAACGGTTACTCTGTGTTTGCCGGAGTGGGAGAGCGTACACGCGAGGGCAACGACCTCATCCGTGAGATGATTGAGAGCGGTGTGGTGCGCTATGGCGAGAAATTCAAGAAAGCAATGGACGAGGGCAAGTGGGACCTTTCACTCGTCGACCCCGAAGAACTCAAGAAGAGCCAGGCCACTCTGGTCTACGGACAGATGAACGAGCCTCCTGGAGCACGCGCCTCGGTGGCTCTCTCTGGACTGACCGTTGCAGAGGAGTTCCGCGACAAGGGTGGCAAGGACGGTGCCGCTGCCGATATCCTTTTCTTTATCGACAATATCTTCCGATTCACACAGGCTGGTAGTGAGGTGTCGGCCCTGCTGGGACGTATGCCTTCGGCCGTGGGTTACCAACCCACGCTGGCCTCGGAAATGGGTACCATGCAGGAGCGAATCACCTCCACGAAGAAGGGTTCAATCACATCAGTGCAGGCTGTGTATGTGCCTGCTGACGACTTGACCGACCCTGCTCCCGCCACTACCTTCACCCACCTCGACGCCACAACTGAGCTGAGCCGTAAAATCACGCAGTTGGGTATCTATCCCGCTGTCGACCCGCTCGGAAGTACATCGCGTATCCTCGACCCGCTAATCGTGGGCCGTGAACACTATGACTGTGCACAGCGCGTGAAGCAGATTCTGCAACGCTACAATGAGCTGCAGGACATCATCGCCATTCTCGGTATGGACGAGCTCTCTGATGAGGACAAGGTGACTGTGAACCGTGCCCGCCGTGTGCAGCGTTTCCTCTCACAACCGTTCACCGTGGCCGAGCAGTTTACCGGTGTCAAGGGTGTGATGGTTTCGATAGAGGATACAATCAAGGGATTCAATATGATTCTCGACGGTGAGGTGGACTACCTGCCTGAGCAGGCCTTCCTCAACGTAGGCACCATTGAGGATGCCATAGAGAAAGGTAAGAAACTCATTGAGGCCGCTAAAGGATAAACAGCTATGTTGACACTCAGAATAGTATCGCCAGAGCACGTGGTCTTCGACGGAGAAGTGGAGAGCGTGCTCGTGCCGGGTACCCTCGGCAGTTTCGAGATACTCAACGACCATGCCCCTATCATCTCCTCGCTCCAGCCAGGTCTGGTGGAGTATGCCACCAAGGAGGGAAAAAAACAGCTCTATGTGAACGGAGGTTTTGTGGAGGTGCAGAAAAACCGTGTGTCGCTTTGTGTGGAAACTCTTTAAAGAAGAATGGCAACAGTGATGACACAACCTGACAATTTAGTGCAGTCTACCTTCCGCAGATACTTAAAAATGTCGTTGTGGATAATCGTTGGATTGGCACTCATCGTTTTGGCTTTGATGAGCATTTGCTATAATCCATCTCTTCTTAATGCATTGATTGTCACTGTGTTGTTCTCTATGTTCTCAAGTATTACTTACGGTCTTGCATGGAAGAGGATAGTGCGGAGCTCACCATCGGCACTGACCAAGTTCTTCCTCGCCGCGCCTGCTGTGCGCATGATAGTGGCCGCCATCGTGATGGGTGTGTGGTGCTACATAGTGAGAGAGCCATCTGCCATCAAGTCGTTCGTACTGCTCTTCTTTGCGTTCTATCTGATTCTTCTGGTGTTCGACTGTGTCTTTTTCGCGCGTCAAGAAAAGAGAAACAAAAACCCAAGACAATGAAATATATCAGACAAATTCTCTATGTGTTGCTGCTCCTTGTTCCCGCTCTTCCGGCCTTCGCCGAGGAAGAAGGCGAGAAGAAGGGCATCGACCTGCAGGAGGTTTTGTGGGGACATATCAAGGATTCATATCATTGGCATCTTATGGACATCGGTGGCAAGCCTGTGGTGATTAACCTGCCTGTCATTGTGAAGAGTTCCACGGGATGGCATGTGTTCTGCAGCAGCAAATTTGAACACCATGCCGATGCCTCGGGCAACAAGCCCGGACCTTATGGACTGTACATATCCGGCAGCGCCGAGCATCCCAACAAGATTTGTGAGATGGTCGACGGCAAGGAGGTGCGGCCGTTCGACATATCCATCACCAAGACGGTGCTGGTGCTGTTCATCGACGCCATCATCCTGTTGCTGTGTGTGCTTATTCCCGCCCGCTGGTGCCGCAATCATAAGATCGACGACCCTGCACCCAAGGGATTCACAGGGTTCATGAACATGTTCATCATGTATATCTATAATGATGTGGTGAAGGCCACGCTGGGCAAGGAGGCAGACAAGTATGCTCCTTATCTGCTCACTTGCTTCTTCTTCATCTTTATAGCCAACATAATGGGCGTGGTGCCCTTCCCGCCGGGAGGTGGCAATCTCACAGGCAATATCACCTGTACTTTCTTCTTGGCTCTCTGTACGTTCCTAGTGACCAACATCACAGGAACCAAGGCCTATTGGAAAGAGGTGTTCTGGCCGCCTGTGCCCACGTGGCTCAAGGTGCCAGTGCCCCTTATGCCTGTGATAGAGTTCTTCAGCCTCTTCACAAAACCATTGGCACTCATGATTCGACTTTTTGCCAATATGATGGCTGGCCATGCCATTGCTATCTCTCTCACCTGTATCATCTTCATAATGTTTGCGCTCAATGCTTTCGCAGGTTCGATGATGACAGTGGTGAGTGTGCTCATGAGTGTGTTCATGATGTTGCTCGAAGTGCTTGTATGCTTCATTCAGGCTTTGGTGTTCACCATGCTGAGTGCGGTATTTATCTCGCTTGCTCATGTCCATGAGCATGAACCTGTAAAGGAATGAAAAATTCATAAATTTCAAATCAAATAACAATTTTAAAACTTTAAGACTATGTTATCATTATTACTGGCAGCAGACGGTGTTGCAAAATTGGGTGCCGCAATCGGCGGCAGTTTGGCTGCAATTGGTGCAGGTATCGGTATCGGACGTATTGGTGGAAATGCCATGGATGCTATGGCACGCCAGCCTGAGAAAATGGGCGACCTCCGCTCGGCTATGATTGTGGCTGCGGCCCTCGTCGAGGGTGTGGCTTTCTTCGCCGTCATTATTGCTCTGCTTGCCCTCTTCGTTTAAACCTGAGTGATATATCCTTTCACCAAAAGTTTACAGAACAGAAGTAATCTGAACAGCGTATGGATTTAATAACCCCGGATTTTGGCCTGCTTTTCTGGATGACAGTCGTTTTCCTGATTGTCTTCTTCATCCTGTGGAAGTGGGGCTTCCCTGTCATCGTCAAGATGGTGAACGACCGCAAGGAGTTCATCGACGAGAGCCTGCGCAAGGCTCGGGAGGCCAATGACCGCCTGGCCAATATCAAGACTGAAAGCGAATCCATTCTGCAGGAGGCACGCGAGAAACAGGCGCTCATCCTGAAAGAGGCGTCGGAAACCCGCAATGCCATTGTCGAGAAAGCTAAGGAGAACGCCCGCGCCGAAGGTGCACGTCTCCTTAGCGAGGCCAAGGCCGAGATAGAGAGCGAGAAGCAAAATGCCATTCGCGACATCCGTGCCCAGGTGGCCGAGCTCTCCGTGCAGATAGCCGGCAAGGTGCTGCACAAGGAGCTCGCTTCCGACAAGAAGCAGATGGAGTTGATTGAAAAGCTGCTGGATGAAATTTCTGTCGACGGTGATAATAAATAATAAAGCGATATGGATATAGGTGTAATGTCGGTACGTTATGCCCGGGCGCTGCTCAAAAGTGCCATGGAGACGAAAATCGAAGATAAGGTATACGAGGATATGCAGGCTCTCTCAGCCAGCTATATCCAGGTGCCTCAGCTGCGGTTTACGATAGACAACCCCATGCTCGCCAAGAACAAGAAGGAGACTTTGCTCCAGACGGCTGCCGGCGGCAGCAAGATACAGGAGCTCACAAAGCGCTTCATAGATCTTGTGCTTCGCGAGGACAGGGAGAGCACCCTGCAATTCATGGCCGCTTCGTATATCACTCTTTACAGGCAACAGAAGAACATCACACGCGGAAAACTCATCACCGCCACTGCCGTCACTCCCGAGACGGAGCAGAAAATGAAGCAGATGGTGGAGAGCAGGACTCAAGGCACTGTGGAGTTTCAAACCGAGGTTGACCCTGCCATCATCGGCGGGTTCATACTCGAGTATGACACATATAGGCTGGATGCCAGCGTGCAGACCAAGCTGCGCACCATCCTTACACAGTTGAAAAAATAACACATCAACAGTTTAGGTGGGTTCTGAATAGAACACATCTGTAAGTATAAAAACGGAAAAAGAATTCTTTACCAACAATGGCAGACAAAATAAAAGCAAGTGAGGTATCGGAAGTCTTGCTCCAGCAGTTGAGAGGCATCAGCAATACAGAGAAGTTTGATGAGGTGGGTACCGTACTCCAGGTGAGCGACGGTGTGGCACGTATCTACGGACTCCGCAATGCAGAAGCCAATGAGTTGCTCGAGTTTGAGAACGGTACAATGGCCATCGTGATGAACCTCGAGGAGGACAACGTGGGCTGTGTGCTGCTCGGTACCACCTCCGGCATCAAGGAGGGCATGGTGGTGAAGCGTACAAAACGTATCGCTTCTATCCGTGTCAATAACAACATGCTCGGCAGGGTAATCAATCCGCTTGGACAAGCCATCGACGGCAAGGGCGATATCGACCTCTCCGACGCTTTCGAGATGCCGCTCGACCGCAAGGCTCCCGGTGTTATCTACCGACAGCCTGTGAAAGAGCCACTCCAGACGGGACTCAAGGCCGTCGACTCGATGATTCCTATCGGACGCGGTCAGCGTGAGCTTATCATTGGTGACCGCCAGACAGGAAAGACAGCCATCGCTGTCGATACTATCATTAATCAGAAAAGTTACTACGAGGCCGGTAAGCCTGTATACTGTATCTATGTGGCCATCGGACAGAAGGCTTCTACGGTAGCTGCTCTCGTACAGAACCTCAAGGAACACGGGGCCATGCCTTATACCATTGTGGTGTCGGCTACCGCTGCCGACCCCGCAGCCATGCAGTATTATGCACCATTCGCAGGTGCTGCTATCGGTGAGTATTTCCGCGACAGGGGCGAATCGGCTCTTGTGGTCTACGATGACCTCTCCAAGCAGGCCGTGGCCTATCGTGAGGTGTCACTTATCCTTCGCCGTCCGTCAGGACGTGAGGCTTATCCCGGCGATGTGTTCTATCTGCACAGCCGTTTATTGGAACGTGCGGCACGTATCAATGACCAGCAGGAAGTGGCAGAGCAGATGAACGACCTGCCTGCTTGCATGAAAGGACATGTGAAGGGTGGTGGCTCGCTTACCGCTCTCCCCATCATTGAGACTCAGGCAGGCGATGTCTCCGCTTATATTCCTACTAATGTGATTTCCATCACCGACGGACAGATTTATCTGGAGACCGACCTTTTCAATCAGGGCTTCCGACCCGCCATCAACGTGGGTATTTCGGTGAGCCGTGTGGGTGGTTCGGCACAGGTCAAGTGTATGAAGAAGGTGGCTGGTACACTGAAGATTGATATGGCTCAGTATCGTGAGCTTGAGGCTTTCTCCAAGTTCTCCAGCGATATGGATGCTGTGACGGCGATGACGCTCGACCGCGGTAGAAAGAACACCCAGCTTCTCATCCAGCCTCAGTACAAACCTATGCCGGTGGGTGAACAGGTGGCCATTCTCTATTGCGGCACATGCGGTCTTATGCACGATGTGCCTGTCACCGAGGTGCGCCATTGTCAGGAATTGTTCCTTGAAAAACTTCGCACAGCTCATCCTGAAGTCATCGAATTCCTCGGAAGTGGTAAGATTGATGACAAAGCCACTGCGGTCATTGAGGAAGTGATGGCCGATATAGCAGGACAATTTAAGCAGTAATCGCCTATGCCGTCGCTGAAAGAGATAAAAAACCGTATCGCCTCGGTCAGGAACACGCGCAAGATCACGAGTGCCATGAAAATGGTGGCATCGTCGAAACTGCACCATGCTCAGCAGATGATAGAAAACATGTTGCCCTATGAGAACCTGCTCGAACATATACTCAAGACTTTCCTGGCTTCTGAGGCCGATGCTCAGTCGGTCTATTCTGAGCCAAGGCCGGTCAAGAGGGTGGGATTGGTGGTTTTCGCCTCCAACAGCAGTCTCTGCGGTGGCTTCAATGCCAACATCATCAGGCTCATGCAGCAGGCTATCAGCGAATACGAACATCTCGGCAAGGAGAATATCGTGATTTATCCTGTGGGCAGAAAGGTGGCCGAGAAAGTGGCGAAGCTCGGATTTAAGCCGGCGGGTGACTTCACTGCGCTGGCCGACAAACCTAATTCGAGCGAGTGCATACGCATCGCTACTGAGTTGGGAATGTTGTTCCGCACGGGAGAGCTCGACAAGATTGAACTCATCTATCATCATTTCAAAAGTGCTGGTTCTCAGGTGCTCACACGTAAGACGTTCTATCCCATTGACTTGGAATCGGAACTCTCGGATGAGCATGACCGTGACCTTACTTCCGTCGTGGCAACGAAGAAGTCTCAGGAATATCTTAAAAAGCATCATCGTGAGACACAACACGAGGAAGAAAACGTGAAGCCACTCAACGATAATTTTATTGTTGAGCCGGATATGGAGACTATTCTTGGCGTGCTGATACCAAAGTTGGCTCATCTATCCCTGTATACTGCACTGCTCGACAGTAATGCTTCAGAGCATGCCGCACGTATGGTGGCTATGCAGACGGCCACAGATAATGCCGATGAACTGTTGAGGGAACTCAATCTGCAGTACAACAAGAGCCGCCAGCAGGCCATTACCAACGAACTGCTTGACATCGTGGGTGGAACAGTAAACAACTGAAATACCTGTCCTTATCATAAGAGAGAGTCCGGTTTGATTATTCTAAACCGGACTCTTTCTTTTTAAGATGATTTCCTATAACTGTATTTTTATTCACTCATTTCCATTCTTCAATAATTATTGTGAAAATAAATAGATGAAAATTTGCCACCTCTGTTTTTTTTTATATTTTTGTAGATGAAATACATACATTATTAATGTCTACCTATGGAAAGAGGGAAAACCTTTTGATATCTTAAAGCTTTCATTACATAAGGGCTTTTTTATAATTTGGGAAATTACGATTAATGACCATGGAAAAGAAATTTCAACTATTAGTCCCATTGTTGGTGGCTTGTTGCAGCAGTGTATGGGCGGGAACGTCAGATGATACGGTCATCGCATTTTTGGATGATAATGTCAAAACTATATGTGTCTCTAATTGGGATAACAACAATGATGGTGAACTGAGCATGGACGAAGCTGCTGTTGTCACTTCACTTGGCTCCGTATTTTCTGATAATAATGTGATTGTGAGTTTCAACGAATTGAGATACTTCACGGGCCTTACCGCCATCGATGAGTATGCTTTCACTTTTTGCACCAGTCTCAAGTCGGTGACTCTTCCTGCCAACATTACTGTCATTGGTGCCAGTGCTTTCGATGGCTGCTCCTCGCTCCAGACCATCGAGCTGCCACCGCTTGTAGAGCAGATTGGTGAGTGGGCCTTTAATGGCTGTTCCAGTGTGGAAAGCCTGTCTGTGCCCTCAAGCGTCGTTTCTATTGGTGAGTATGCTTTCGGCGACTGCTCCAGTTTGTCAAACCTTTCTTTCGAGGAAGGTTTGGAGATTCTTGGCGATGGCGTTTTCCAAAATTGCTCATCGCTCACGAGTATCATTCTACCTGCATCGGTCAATACCATAGGGTGGGGCGCTTTCTACAATTGTGAGAATATTACTTCTGTTACCGTGTTCTTCAATACACCGATTCCTGTTCAGGGTGCCACTTTCTCCAGTCGTGAGAAGGCCGATCTCATCGTGCCTGCAGGATGTCTTGATTCCTTCTCAACTGCCAATATCTGGAGAGAGTTTAAATCTATTTCTGAAATGGCTGATGTGGGTGTTCAGTTTGCAGACGAAGCTGTGAAGACTGTCTGTGTGGAGAGTTTTGACCTCAATGGAGATGGAGAATTGAGCATGACAGAACTAAGTCAGGTATCCTCTCTCGGCAATGTTTTCAAAAACAATACTGTTATTCGCTCCTTTGATGAGTTACGCTATTTTACTGGTCTAACCACTTTGCCTTCTTACACATTCCAAGGGTGCACAGCTCTTCAGTCGATAACATTGCCACAAGGGGTCATCACAATAGGCGATGATGTTTTCCATGGCTGTGTTTCGCTCACTTCCATTGATGTGGTGGAAAACCATCCTGCCTTTGCCTCTGTCGACGGTGTGCTCTTCAACGATGACCTCACTACTCTTGTGCTGTATCCTATTGCTAAGGGAACTTCTTACACCATACCAGAAGGTACCCTGAGAGTGGGTCATGGTGCTTTCTCGAATAGTCTGCTTGCCAGTGTCACTTTTCCATCCACCCTCTCAACATTGGAGGAAGAGGCTTTCTTTCAGAACGAACACCTTCAGTCTGTAGTACTGAACGAAGGCTTTACCACTATTGCCGACGGGGCATTCTTCATGTGCTCGCATCTGAAGGAAATTTCTTTGCCTCTATCTTTGCTGTCAATGGGAGAGATGGTATTCGCTCTCTGTCCAGAGATAACTGATGTCAACTGTTTAATGGTTTCTCCCGCCCCCATTGCTTACAACAATTTTGACACCGAAGTTTACAACAATGCGGTCTTGCATGTGTCTATGGACATGGACTATATCTATGGTGAAACAGAGAGCTGGTCCTCATTCTCAAATATTCAGGACGATTTGAACAGAATAGATGCTATTATGTCGGTTTTCGTTGATGATATCGATATTTACAAGGGTGGTAGGGCACAGTTTGTGGTCTCTCTGAACAATGGTGATGCATTGATCAATGGGTATAAGTTCGACCTTGTATTGCCTGAAGGGTTCACCCTTGCCAAAGACGATGACGAAAACTACCTTTTTGCGCTTTCTGACCGTTATACTGATAAGGACAAAGTGCAATTGTCTATTACCAGCGAGAATGAGGGGCTCTTCACTATAGAATGTCATATTTTGGGCAATGAATCATTGATAGGAGATGACGGCCCCATCCTTTCTCTCACCGTTCAGGCGGATGAGGAATTATTTGAAGAAACCTTCATTGCCAATATCTTCGATTTTAGTTGCAACTACATTTATGGTGCCACTTTTATGGCCGAAAATACCTTCTTCAATATTTATCCTTCGGGTTTTGCTATGGGTGACGTAAATCACGACACGCTGGTCAATGTGGCCGATGTGATGTTGATCGTGAATTATGTACTTGGAAGGACCCAAACACTTTTCCATTCCACCGAGGCCGATGTGAATGAAGATGGTTTTATTGATGTGGCTGATGCTATGGTGATTGTGAAGCGTATATTGAACAATACTGCCAATATGCCGGAGATGGCATATATCACCAAACTGGATGGTCTGCACACTTCGGGTCACGGCGATTGCTGCCTGCTTAGCGTGGACGATATTTCTTCCTATTCGGCTTTCCAAATGAAAGTTTCGTTGCCAGAGGGAGCTTCTCTCCGTAATGTCCAATTGTCCGAAGAATCTTCGAATGGTCATAGTGTCAAGTTTAACCGACTTGAAGATGGTAGTTATAATGTTGTCGTATTCAATCTCAACGGCAAAATGTTCCGTGACAACACAGGGCATCTCCTTCGTTTCACTATTGACGGCGCATCGGCTGATGAGTTGCGCATGAGTGAGATACAGTTTACAAATGCCAACTTTGAGACTGTGGGCTTCAGCGATGTTGAGACGCTCACCGATGGTATAGATACTGTGACTGAGCATTCTGAAGATGCACCGGTATTTAACTTGCAGGGTCAGAAGACAAATGCCCGCACCAGAGGAATTTATATCAAGAACGGAAAGAAAATTATTCTGAAATAATTAAAACTATATACAAATGAGACAGAAATTAGTTTATCTGCTGTTGTCATGGCTGTTGCCGATAACGGTCTGTAATGCTGAGGATTTCGTTCCCTCCCTTACGGCTACAGTAACGGAAACTTCCTCCGACAAAGACTATGATTTCGAGTTGGCCATTGGACTAAACAATGGAGATTTGCTCCTGAATGGCTATCAGATGAAATTAGTGCTCCCTGAAGCGCTTACAGTTGCGTATGATAATGAGGAGGAAGACTATGTTTTCACCTTGGGAAACCGATATACCAAGAAGAAAAATATGCTGTTTTCTGTTGAAGACAATGGTGGTGGATTTTTCCAATTGGTTTGTCTCTCCATAACGGGAGAGACCATCACAGGCAGTGAGGGCACCATCGTCACTGTTGGATTGAAGAAGACAGAACAGGCAGTGCCTGGTGATTATTCTTGCAAATTGTCTGAAATTGCCTTAAGTTCTGACGAAGGCTCAAGCATAAGAATCGAGGACGTCCCTTTTACTGTTACAGTAGCAGAGCCCATCACTGAGCAATTGACTGTCACAGTGACCAGCGTTTCCCGTCTGTACGGCGACGAAAACCCCGTGTTTGAGTATACAGTAGAGGGCGGCGAGCTGAAGGGTGTTCCCTCCATTTCATGCGATGCCACTCCGACCTCCCCTGTGGGCGAGTATGCCATCACCATCGGCGCCGGCACCGTCGAGAACGTCAACGTGACCTATGTGCCCGGCACACTGACCGTTGAGAAGGCACCGCTTGTCATCAAGGCTGGCGATTACACGATGAAGCAGGGCGACCCGCTTCCCGAGTTCGCTGCCATATTCGATGGCTTCAAGAACGGGGAGACAGCTGAGGTTCTGACCAAGCAGCCTGAGTTCACCACTGACGCCACCAGTTCCTCCGCTCCCGGCGAGTATGCCGTTAAGGTATCTGGCGCTGAGGCAGGAAACTATGAGATATCCTATGTTGACGGCACACTGACCATCACCCAGGCCGATGCCATCACAGTCAAGGTGACCAGTGTCTCCCGTCCGTACGGTGATGAGAATCCCGAGTTTGAGTATACAGTGGAGGGCGGCGAGCTGAAAGGAGAACCGGCTCTCAGCACAGAAGCCACTCCGACCTCTCCCGTGGGCGAGTATGCCATCACCATCAGTGCCGGCACGGTTGAGAACTTCAACGTGACCTATGTGCCGGGCACGCTGACCGTTGAGAAGGCCCCTCTTGTCATCAAGGCCGGTGATTACACGATGAAGCAGGGCGACCCGCTTCCCGAGTTCCTTGCCGAATTCGAGGGCTTCAAGAACGGTGAGACAGCAGATGTTCTGACGAAGCAGCCCGAGTTCACCACGGATGCCACCAGTTCCTCCGCTCCCGGAGAGTACGCTGTTAAGGCATCGGGTGCCGCGGCTGAAAACTATGAGATATCCTATGTGGATGGAAAACTGACTATTACCGAAGCCGATGCGATAATCGTCAAGGTGACCAGCGTCTCCCGCCTGTACGGTGACGAGAATCCCGAGTTTGAGTACACAGTGGAGGGTGGTGAGTTGCAGGGTGTCCCCTCCATCTCATGTGATGCCACTCCAACCTCTCCTGTGGGCGAGTACGCCATCACCATCGGTGCCGGCACGGTGGAGAACTTCAACGTGACCTATGTGCCGGGCACGCTGACCGTTGAGAAGGCCCCTCTTGTCATCAAGGCCGGTGATTACACG